>Ga0307515_10015733_pt1 | contig 13918 bp, 6 predicted proteins | sample 17_EM_MG_FD_194513 | JGI IMG/M metagenome (GOLD analysis project Ga0307515, IMG submission 194513) | Populus trichocarpa ectomycorrhiza microbial communities from riparian zone in the Pacific Northwest, United States - 17_EM | ecosystem: Host-associated > Plants > Roots > Unclassified | place... | reverse complement strand
ACAGTTTGCCTACCTCTTAAGGTGCCATCCATATAATTAACTACTTCTTTCTTTTTCCCTTGCTCTGCATAAGTAGCACTGTATTGCCAGTTTAAGTTTTGTTCATGCCAAACTAAAATTGGCCAAATCGAGTACTCATTATTAAATTCTTTCTTATAAAACCAATCCCCTTCGTCACGCAAACCACCACTGGTATAAGCTACTCCACGCATACGTACAAGAATATATTTTGTATTATATAAAAGTGATAAAGAATACGTTTGGCTTGGTGTAGTAATTCTAGTTGCATTATTTCTAAACAACGCTGCTAATTGCGATTCTAGATTAGGAGCATTCGCTAATGCGTTATCTGCTAAAGTTTCCCATTCACTGCCAGCATCTACAGATACCCATTCTATGTCATATTCCATGGCACCAGAAATTAACGACCAACTTAAGTCTAAATGATTGTTACTTGTGTTTATGCTTCCGTTATAAATTCTTTGTGCAATACCACCACTTTTGGGTGCAGCCGCCATTTCGCCATTTATGCCAATAAATTGGCTATGGTTAAAAGCATAAATTCTTTCTATGATGATATTGCTATTCAGTTGAAGCACTGGAGGAATGTTCAATCCATACTCTGGGCTAGTTACCTCTAGTATTTTTACTTTTACTTCAAATGCATTTGCAAATTCATGATTATCTAAATAATGATAGCTAGCACCTGTCGTTTTATTATAGTTAACATTAAGCGTGATGGTATCTATGGTGGCTATTTGCTGCTCTGGAGTAGAAAAATATGCTACACTCAGTTTCATCTGGCAGCTGAAGCTTTTACTAATTTCTTGCTCACTAAGAATTCTTAAGCTAATGTTATTGCTTACCTTAATATTAGTAATTTGTGACCAATTAAAAGATGGGTTTTTAAATTTCTCATCTTTAACCATCACACTATCACCTTTTTTGAGTGCCCCTTTAATAAAGTTCTCATAAGGTTCGGTACTTGCAAAACTTTTTGCACAAATGATGGCCAAAAAGCTAGTCAAAATTAAATATCGGAATGCTGCTAACATAAGTCTTTTATAAAAATGCAGTCAATTATTTAAAAATATTAATCAATTGGTAACCGTCAAATTGAGGAGTTAACCGCCATTGACGGTCTTGTTTTATTACTACTTTTTTGGAGAGGTAATGGTCAATCTCAGAATTTGATGAAGCTTGGTTGATATAGAAGTCTACAATTTTATCCATTTTTGGATCTTCAGCTTCATAAAAACTACTCATCCTAAAATGCAGTAATTTTGGTTTCAGGCTTGATGCATCGAAAGTAACTCGATAGGCCTTACATGAAATATGATTGGGATTAACCAATGAAATTGTTTCATTGTTAGAATCTGAGACACTTTTTATTGTATAACCTTCATCCAAGACAAATTCACCAAGCTTTTTTATGTCAGGGAATAATGATGCAGAAACAACCTCTTTTGGGCTTGAAAGTAAAATCTTCTTTTGTTGATGATTTACAGTAATACAATGTTCCTTTGTATTAAAAATCTCTACCTCACCCATCCTTGTGTACATTAACTGGTTTTTTCTGCTGTAGATATAGGTTGTCTTATCTAAATGTTCGCTCGTATCTGCTCCATCCGTTGCATTAATAACACCCGTTAATAGAAATTCCTTACGGTTTACATCTAATTTTTCACAAACCTTCTTAAAACGTTCTAAAAGGGCAACATCTAATACTGGTGTCTTAACAGAATCAATCACTGCTATCTTAGCTTTTTTAAGCGCTGTTTTTTTGCTGTATTTAGTATAAGCGAAAATTGTGGTGCATGCCAATAATAAAAATAGGCTCAGCGCAACAAATTTTGTTGGTATAATTTTCATTGCTAAAATATTATAAGTTTGATTTTCTAAGTGATGACCTGTTTTCCTTAAGTGTAATGATGCCACGCTCTGTCTCTTTTTTAACACGAATCAATGAGCCCTCATTGTCATATTCATAAAAAGTGGCAAAGGCATTTTCATCCAGTTCAGCCATCAACTTAAAGGTCTTGTCACTATAAGCGAAGGATTTAAGGTGAGCATCTACTGGGAATATCCTAATATCATCTACATAAAGCGCCCCTAGTCCTGAATTCATAAATATGGTTAAGCTTGATCCCGAAGAGCTATTCAATGGAATTTTTCCCTCCAGCAATTTCCACCCCTCTACTATTGCCTTACAACTAAATGTAATTGGATGGGGCACATTATCGAGCCCTTTATAATTCGCACTTATATTGATTAACTTGTTTAAGGGCTGATCGTCCTTAACCCATAGATTCATGATATAGGTTTTCTCGCCATAAGGTTCAAAACCTCTTGGATAAAGTCCTAATTTGTTCCTTAGAGTAAATTCACCATTATTAGTTTCGAAATAACTACCTGTTTTGTGATCCTCTTTATGAATCTGGGTCTCTAATTTTAATCCCTCTGTAGTAAGATGATAACTGTAATTGCCTGTATGAGAAGTTAGATTTTTTGTATAAGTATATAAGTTCGGACTGGTAAAACTTACCTGAGGACAGTCTGCATTCTGGTTAATTTTATATTTTACATCTTCAAAGCTATTAGTGTATATCTCTCTGTTTCTTGCATTATTGGCAACAGCTGAAGGTAATAATCCATTAAAATCAAAATTGGCTGCACTGTACCTACCTAGTGCATCTTTATTTTCTAGTTCCTGTCCATATTTGTCATATAGCGTAATTTTATTTGCCACCAACCATTTTGTCGCCGCAGGGTTAGTGCTCCAATTGTCAAACCCGTTTGCTGTCCAATAAGAATGGAATGATTTGAAGATCCCTGCATCCCTTACGTTCACTCCATTTTTTCCTACCGTAAATAACTGATCATAGACCCTTGTTTCTTGAAACACATTTTGTACCGATGGTCTCCAATTCCCTTTTGACCCTTCCACCCAAGGATTATAGAAATTACCATAGGTAAATCTCCATACCTGTCCTCCCTGACTTCTGTAACTCTGCATATTGGCTTGCCCATCCGCAGTAAGTGCAGATGCGGTTGTAAATATGATATCCATTGACTGAAATGCTGCAGAGCTTGTTAAAACACTCTGGTCCATATTATAAATCTCCAATCCAAAACTACCTGGGTTTTGGGTATCATTATTCGAGATACCATATGGGTATCCACTATTATTGGATCCAGACACCTCTATTTCATGTGTTCCTTCAGTAAGATATTGCTCTTGCACATTCCAATAATCGGCTTCAATACCATTTGCTAACGCCACATCAACACCGTCAATTTTTACCTTTATCATATTATCGCCAGCATAACCAATATAATATGCTTTTGTTGTTGGCGCCACAAATGTGGTTTTAATCCCAACCCATTCATTCACGTTATTATCATTCACCGCTTCATTTATCCAAATACGAGAGTAATAAAGTCTATTGTTAAGGTAATTTGATACAACATAAGGATAACTTAACGTCTCATCGCTTAGATAAAAACGTGTCCCTGCGGTTGCATAAGTTGAATGCCAAGGTCCTTGTTTAAACTTGAACATTTTCGTAGTGTTTTCTAACCTTTCTGTGAGCTGGCCACAACCATTTGCGGGCCAGACATCATCATAAACAGTTGCATTGGCATTGATGATTTTATAATTACCTAAATTTCCGCCATCGGTCAATATGATTTTGCCATTTTTAATAGGGTTTACAAGTGAAACTACATTTCCTGCACTTGCAGACATCATGTTCTTATAGCCCGACCTTATAACCTGGAATGTATTGCTATTAGCGTTTATTGAAGTCACCATATGCCCTTGATCATCAATCAATATTTTTGAATAGCCACTATAATAAAGAGGCAAGGCAGGCGTTCCAATATTTGGATGTCCTCTTAATAGGGCTGTCCAATATCGAGTTCCAGTAGAGGTATTCACCAACATATCTCCCTCAGTTAAAAAATCCCAATATGCCGAGTTAACTTCATTATAACCATTCAGTGTAACTTTCAGGAACATACCTAGATTCTTATAGGCGCCGCCCATATTTCCATATACCCAATAAGCTGGTAAGTTTACCGTGTAATAATCTTTTTTAAATTCATTCTGCGTTTTGGTGATAATGGCCTCGCCAGTTACGCCATCATAAGCGACATTCTCAACAGCAATGGTAGAGCCATTTTCCATTTTGGTAACCTTATTAACGATACCACTGCATTTAATTACTTTAACCGTGGAACTTGATCTGTACAGCTTATATTCATCATTTGCGCCAACTGGCCAATGAGGAAAAGGGATCGGGAAAACGGGCATCAAATCAAGTCCAGTGTTAATAGAAGTTCCGCTATTTACAGTTTCTTGTTCTCTAAAATCAGTAAACATTTCAATGTCACGCCCCATGATCTTATTCGTTTGCACTGTACCACTTTGATCAACAATACTAACTTCATTTTTTAGTTTTAGCACTGGTGCCGTTTCATCCTCCACTTGATAACTATACACGGCATTGCTAATCTCTGCACCAGATTTATTAAAAATTCGATTAGCCTTTGGCTTTCCATGCATATCATTTAACCTTATGCTATAACCTTGAGATAAGATGAGTGCATCATAAGAGCTTGTATAATTTATCGCATAAAAATTACCTTTTGATGGCTTGCTTCGTTGTATAGGCACAACATCTACAATTACAGGAAATTCTTTTGCCGTATAAAATTCATTTACAATAAATCCAGTTTGAGAAGGGACATTTTCTTGATCATTTTCTAAATCTCTAACCGTAATCTTGCTATAGCCCACTACCGGGTTTGGAAAAAATGATTCACCGAAAGGTTCTTCCAGTTCGAAAAAATTGTTTAATGCGCCTTTAATCCTTTGGATATAAGGAATAGGCTTTTTTAAGGCATTCTCATCGTTACCTATTGATGGCTCATAAGCTGCTACTCCGCTACTAATGGTTTTTCCATCTACAACTGTAGTATAGTCATAGACTTGTCCATAGGTTGATGTGGTTCCGCTAGAGGTAAAATCACTCCAACCATCATTAATTAAAATTTTCTTTACCCTTAAACCTCCTCCTATTTTCTTCCCTGAAGTTTTAACCAATCTGGCAAAGCTTTTTTCGGTAATATTAGTGGCAAAATGCTTATCATCTACCGCTCTTTTGTAGAAGTTTTTCTTGAGGTCACTTAAGTTACCCATCGCATTCCCTAGTGCAGCAATAATTGCTTTTAATGATTTGTCCTCACTGTCACCCACTCTGTTTTTCCACCCAGGATAAGCATACCTTGGATATTCATTTTTCATCTTTTGGAGTGCCGCATGCCTAATTGGATTTAAATTCAAGCCACCTTCACTTACTTTTTCAAAAGTAATGTCTGCAAATCCATTTGCAACAACTACCAGTTGTACTTTACAATAGGCCGATATAAAATCTTTTTCGGCTACATTTGTTGGGTCTATCTGGATATTTGATTTTGTATATATGAAATCAGAACCTTCTAGATATTCATCTTTAAACCATTTTGTATCTGAACGAGTGTCTGATGAAGGCTTAGCCATATCTAATGCGACCCTAATTCCATCCGAATTTTCAATAGAACTGCTATTTGGACCGAGTGGAATAAAGGGAGTCATTACTGTTGCCTTTTTATTTTGCACATAAGCATAATCATCTGCCTCATAACTTACATTAATCACTCCGCCAGATGGTAAGGTAATCGACTTAAGCTGCCACAATGCGGCTGCTTGATCTGCCTTTCCCTTCACTTGGTCTGCATATGGATATTCCTCATTGGTCATACCATATGGATTATTCGAAGATGGTTTATAAGTCCCCCAACGATCTGTTGCCATACTTTTATAATCTACTATTTTTGGTGTATTTGTAACAGGGTCAATGATGGTGTTATTATAACTAAAAACATAAGGATGTTGAGCACTCTTTTGAACACCACCATAGGTAAATCTTATTGATTTTAAGGTAAGCTTACCACCACCAGTACCTTCGGTGGCCTTTGAGTTTGGCGTATTTGGACACAACTCATAACCATAATCAAATGTGACTACTTTAATCGGTCTAATGGAGTCGTATTTTGAGTATAGTCTAATTTCCTTCAAGCATTTTTGTTTCACTGTTTCAACACGAAGGCCCGTTAACCCATCTCCACCTAATGCGTCTTCCCTATCCGTGGTAATGAAATAGGCAATCTTGGTTTTTGTTTCTATAGAATGAGTGTAATAAATTTCCTTTGTACCCGCTACTATACTTCCCTTATCATCATCAGGATCCGCTAATAACCCTTTATTAAGTGCGGCAACCCTCCGTGGACCGGAATCTCCGCTACCAAAACGATTATTGAATGGAGTTCTCCATCCATAATCCGAAGCAAGCTTGGAATATTTAAACTTGATGGCAGTGCCATTATCATCTGGGCTGATCCCATTATTGCTCCTATCAACATAGTCTGCCGACAATAGCCCAGTTAATAGATAGCTATAAGCGTATCCAGGGTGTTTTTCAATATGTCGGTAATGATCAATTCCTTTAGAATTACCTATACCATCAACAATATCTACCAAGCCATTAGATGTAGTATAACCAGTACCCAAGGCAAAAGAATATTCTGTATGAGTCTTGTTATAAACAGGCAACCCATAAACTGCTCTTTGTCCACTATTTTCTGTCACTGTAATTTCTGAGATATGGTGATCCTTTCGATAGCTATTCCCCCTATTTTCAGGAACTGGATTTGGGATAGTTAAGGGATTAAAACTCCCAAACTGATTAAAAGCATAAATTTTTATGTTCTGGTCTAAGCCAGTTAATGCTGCTTCCTTAGTGGTTAAATATGAGATGGCAGTATTTTGTAGCTGACGATTATTTTTTGTAATGGGATTGCTAACGGGATGTACATTAGAAACGAGGGCATTCTCACTCTTAAATGAAGATGTGGCTACACCTGTTCTTTCATCTAATAGCACAGCAATTGGTGTTTGTGCAAATATTTTATCAGACATTGCCTTGTCCTCTATATTTCTTTCATCTGTTTTTTTAAAAAACACATGTTGTTGGTTTAAGTCTGTAGTAGGCTTATCTTGAAAATCGGCCTTTTTTAAATATTCATTGTCACGTTCCCATTTTCCGGTATTGGTATAAGATTTTTGCCTAAATAGAGTAATACCAATATGTTTTCCTAAGCCAATCCCTAAGTCTATCCCATCAGTTTTAATTTTTGCAGCATCAGTAGTTGCATTGTCAAAAAAAGCTCCCGTGCCGCCTCTATATAATCTGAATTGCCCTGATCCTACCTGACTGTTATAGCTAAATACATCTGGAGTTGCCACAGGCAATGGTAAATTTGGCAATTCTGGAATAACAGGGTTTTCTTTCTCCCTCACAAAGTCCATAATGGCGTTAGGTTGGTTCTTTCCTTTTTCGGCATACAAAAATCCAATTGCTGGATTCTTAAAAGGACCAGGAACTACCCCTCTTACATTTCTATATCCCGTATAACCTCCTCCAAAAAAAGTTAAGGGAATAGTTAATCCAGCTTCTAAAGTCAAAGAGCTGTAAGTTGAAAAATAAGGCAGTTGTACTTTTGGTGTGATTGGTTCTGTATTAAATTCTATGTTGGTGCCTAGTAAGGAAAAACCCCTATAGGTTGAGCCAAAGCCTAAACTTTTCATACCAGACCTTGAATTATAGCCAAATGAGGCACTGAGTGAAGAGCTTTTAATTGATTTATCCTTATTTTCTTCAAGTATTGAAAAGGAAATATTGGGAGTTATATCAACACCGGAAGTTGTATTTGATAATACGCCTATCCCTAGGCCAGCTGTTTTATAACCATCATTACTTAAAGCAAATGAGATACCCGCATTTGCACCAAATTCAGCACCCATCCCTGTATAATTATCGCTAAAAAGCCCAAAAGTTAAAGAACCTGAAACACCTGGTCCAGAAAGCTGAGTGATACCTGTTTTTGCATTACCTTGATAGTTTCCCCTAAGCTCTACCTTGCCTGTAAATCTTCCACCTACCGTAACCTTAGGCTTAACATTATGATCTGTCTCAACCAAATCACCGGTCTCTGCATTACCGCCAGCCATATCATCTGGTATGCCTTTTACCTGACGATTGATAGAACCAACATTCAAATTCCAACCCAAGCCAACCCAACTTGCTTCATCATCAATACCACTGCCAGATTGATAATTAATATTGATAGGATAACCGTCGATATCCATTAATGGAATGTTGTATTTGAAATCACCTGTAAAAAGGTCCACCATTTCAGAAACCCCGGCTTGTTGAAAAGATTGGCTCTCAGGTTGGCCAGGCCCAGATGTTAATGCATAAACCATGGTTGGTTGTATTAAATTAATCAACCAAACCGCCAATAACAATTTTGCAATTCGTCTAGTTCTCTTGTTTATTGTTGTTTTCTTCATCTTACTTTGCGCTCAATTGATAGGTTTCTCCGGTAATGTATTTGTCTTTATAAATTAAACTATCTTGTTTTTTGCTTGCTTCATTAAATATCACTACGTATTCAAAACAGTTTTTAATCCCGTTTGCAACAGGTATAATCTCATCAGCATATTTTTTTTCAATACCATTATTGAAAAAAAAAGCACTATCCATTCTATAAGACATTTTTTCATTCAGCTTTAGCTGTTGTGCATCACTGCCCTTAAATGCATGGAAAATCCTTACGTTATATTCAAAACTACCTTCAGCTGTAGGCTTTCCCATTACTTGCAATTGCAATTCCTGGTAATTAGCCGCATACATTGTTTTCTTTTTGGCACATGACATTAAAAAAAACAAGGGGATCAATAGGAGTATTCTTCTCATTCTAATTCGTGGTAAATAAATCTTAGGTTCTTTTGTTGGCCATTTGGCAATATCGCTTTCAGCACATAGGAATAGTTCTCCTTGAAAGAGAAATTGTTACTGAAATCAAACCTCATTTTGTTCTGGCCTTTTTTTAAGATCACTTTAGGAAGATTTCTAATTTTTGATTGTGGGTCATTTACACAGATAATGGTATAATTTAATTTCTGCTCTTGATAAGAGTTAGTAATGGTAAACTTTACCAATCCATTAGCTACATAGTAATTCCCTTTTTCTAAATCCTCTATATCTCTATACCCATTATCATCTTCGAGCTTGGCATTTACCGTATCTGCACAATCTACCTTAAACGACCATACCTCCGATCGGTTAATGATCGATTGGTCTTTATAAACCGTTACCTGCCAAGCGTATTTTTTACCTGCGGTTAAATCTTTTGAAACGGGCGGGTACATTAACAAATTGGTTAAAATTCCCTTCTGGTTAATTACCGGTAAATTATAGTTTAAAGCTTCAACTGCATTTTGTTTGTCTTTCATTTCTACCAATATGAGCTGGTAAAGGGAGCCTACCACCTGCGGTAAAGAAGGCTGCCAGGTAAACATGGGTCTCTTTTCGCAAATCTGATCTTCGTTATAAGGCTCTATCAAATCAAACGGTGCTGGTGGTGTAATTTCCTGCGAAAAATCTTGGTCTATAATGATTTCCTCACTTGATGAGGACGCCATAATCACATAATTATAATTATAATCGCCCATAGGGAGGTTACCATGCTGGCGTATATAATTACCCGTATTGGTATTACTAATGGTTACTTTCGCACTCTTAACGGTTGATGGTGGTAACAAGTTCATACCCGGTACAATGGTAAAAGGCTGTGTTTGGATGCTTAATACCTTACCTGTTTTAGCTTCGCTAACTGTGATGTTTAAACGTATGCTCCTTCTATCTTTTAAACTATAGATACTGGCATTCATGAGCCCATCTATGCTTCGCCCAAAAATCTCCGGCACAAATTGTACGCTTACCTGACTAAATGCAGGTACCGATACAAAAAGGAGGATCACTAATATTAATCTTTTATAACTGATCATTGTTTGTCTAAATAATATTTAAGTGAAAATTCTGCCCTAGCCTTCGAAAATAAATCTGGGTAAAGCGGTGTAATTAAGTTTTTCCTGACATCGAGATAGGCACTTACCTCCAAGTGTTTTTTAACCATGGTTTGTATGTTTTGTCTAATGCCAACCTGCTCTGCTATGCGCTGGTTATTGAGATAGGTAATACCTGATGATAAAAAGACCGATTTAAACAAGGTATACTGGCAAGCCATATCTGAGTTGATCATGTCGCCCAAAACGGGATTTGCAGTTAATTGTTTGTTGTAAAACACGTTACCATTAAGCGAGAATTCCTTAAAAACAACAGTTTGTGCGTAGTTAGCCTGAATAAAATTAGTAGCCACCATGGTAGCGCCTCCTTGGTTATCCATATCTTGTTTAGCCAAGGAAATATGACTGAAACTAGATTTACCAAAGATTTTGTAGTTGGCATTAAAGTCTGTTTGCAGTTTTTTGGAAGCATACACAGGTAAAGCTTGTCCAACACCTACTTTATTCACTCCATTCTCAAGGTATTTTAAGCTTAAGGTATAAGATTTAGATAACCTGATCCTCGAATCTAGCTGTACATTATAGTTTTTCCAGTGTGAATTGTTGCTCGCACTGATTGGCGTATTTTTCATATCAGTTCTGATATAAAAAGTAACCTTGTTATTAAACATGTTCTTTTTTACATTTCCCCCAAAGCGCATGTTCATATTGGTATTTCCTTGTTGACCTGGATTTTGAAAACCAATACCCGAATAACTGAAGTAGACATTGCTTTTTAAGCCCATTTTTTTAGAATCCATACCGTGATTTAATCCAAGCGACATGGTTTCAAAAAGGTCATCTCTAAAATAATTACCCTTGGTCAATTGATCGGCTAACACCAACTCTGGCCCATTAATAAGGTTATTGTACTGTACAGAAGACTTCGAAATATCGACCGTTAACTTACCAAAATCATTAAGATTTAAGTTTTGGGAAATGGTAAAAACCATGTTATTTCTGGGCACGGCCGTGGATAACAATGTCGAAGAATTTTGATACTGCTTGTCGTACAAGCCAACCCATGATAACTTGCCACTTCCAAAAGAGAAGTTGGTAGTTGGTACGCTTAAATAGGTATAGAGCTTGGGCGATGAAAAATTAGAACGTGTATACTCCATGTCTTTAGGCTGACCAAGATCCTTATTGGTAGCTATACCAACTGTTACTGGTCCACGGGCAGTTCTAACTGCCAAATTAACCCCATTTAAAAACAGATCCCTGTTCATAAATGACCCAGGCAATAGATTGGCGAAATTACCTGCTTGAAACTCTTTAATTTTTGAATAAGCCTTTTGGAGCTTTTGTAGTTTTGGCTGATTGCTGAGTTGACTGACGAATAAGGTTTCTAAATCGCGTTCGGAGATTTTGTTATTCACAAACTTCTCTAAAAGCTCAATTTTTTCCTCGTCTAAACCATTATCGCTTAACTCTTGCTTAACAGACTGTACATAACTGCTTACTTCCTTTACCTTTGTATTAAATACTTGTGTTAAGCTATCCTTTTTACTATTGTAAAACTCTTCTCCCTTATTTTTGGCTTCTTCTTTAAGGTCGTTCATAACCGAGCTTAGCTTAGCCTCCACCTGTGCTTCACTCATAGACAATAATTCTTTGATCGAATTAGGGTTATTGAGATAAGCCATTACTTTCTGGTTATTGGTAATTTGTTCTGGCAAGTCTTTTTGAATTTTCTCTCGAATTCCTTTCTTAAGATAATTTTGGGCAGTCATGCCCAAAAACTTCAGGTTCTTTAGGTTTTTATACTTTTGAAGATCTACTTGATAAAGCTGTGATAGCTGTTGCTTGCCCAAGTCAAGCTTAAAAAGATTTTGCTGACTAAAATTGAATTGATTAAGCGGATTATAATTGTTTACCAGCTCTAAATTGATTGGAATTTTGTAAACTAAAAGTTGCCCATCAAAAGAAACCCTATTGAGATAATTAGACTCTGAATTTTGGGCTGAAATCCCTCCGTATTGGACGGTATTTTCTATACTGACATTTTTTAACTGAATTTTCTTGCCAACAGAAGCTGAATCTTTCTTTAGAATTTTGCCAAATGCAGATTGATTTAGCTTATCGTTGAAAGTTTTTTTCACCTTTTGATCAATGTTAGCCAGCTCCTTTATTTTGTTAGAATCTATCTTAACAATATTTTTAAGCTGTTTTTTAACTGAATCAACATTAACAACGGGCTTTTTAACCTGTGCAAAGGTAGCACTCCCTAAAAGGAGTAGAACACCTATTGCGAGCATTGTTTTTTGTATTGCCATCATGCCTTTTATTTGTCACCAACTGCCATTTTTAAACGCAAAAAATGTTCAATATTTTTACATTAACATTTTTTGTTTAAATCAATGGATTTAATGTTTTAGATTAGTTAAATATTACGGTTCCCTTAGACCGAAGATGAACAAAAAAAGAAGTAGAAAAAACGCCAATAAGACCACTTTACACATAAGGTTATTTTGAACATACCAAACCGCAATAAGTAATGATGAAAACTTTAATCGACTAACAATACACTTATCTTAATTAACCTCCCCATGAAATTCAATTGTATTGCTGTAGACAGTGACCGACACAGTCTCAATGCCGTAGCTAACTTCCTATCAACCTTACATCAGTTTAATCCGCTGATTACATTTACCGATCCTATAGTTGCATTAAGATCGATAATGGAAATGACCAACATTGATCTTTTGTTTATGGACATAGACATGCTTGCCGTTACAGAAAAAGATTTAACTGCATTGCTTAAAACAAAAATCAGTAGGATAATCATTACATCAACCAATCAGAACCATGCGTTTCAGGCATTTGAGGCAGAAGCCGATGGTTTTTTATTAAAGCCCTTTTCCATCTCAAAATTTGTAAATACCGTTAATAAGCTAATTTCAAAAGATCTAGCTATTGTAAAAAAAGAAATATTACAAAACGACTTCTTTTTCATCAAAAGCAAGAATGAAAAATTTAATATGATTAAGATTAAACCCGAAGAAATAGTTGCCATAGAAAGCCTACAGAATTATATCTCCATACAAACCTTAAATAAAAAGGTTATTGCTCATTTAACTTTAACAAAAATTAAGGAAATCTTAAAAGAACAACAACATATTATGCAAGTTCATCGCTCTTTCTTAATCTCTAAAAGATACATTGAAGAAATTGAAAGCAATACCATAAAAATGTTTGGGAACATCAATATAACCGTAGGGGAGAATTACAAAAATGACTTGTTATCTTACATTAAAGAGAACACAATACAGACTGGCAGAAATGCAAGTTAGATTTAAATACCTAATCTATAGCACCCCCTTCCAATTCAGGAAGGGGCTATACCTGTTCTTAAGCCCGCAACACATCAAAGGTTAATTTATGATTAATCGCTGTAATTTCTTTTTTGAATCTTCGATTTAGCTTTACAGGGTAATCACAAGGTCATAACAGAGTTGTCAAGTGACCAACAGCAAAGCTAACCGCTATCCGGGCTCTTGCACTCATAACTAGTAAACTAACAATCACCAACCTATTGTCCATCTAATAAAAACAATTGCTTGTTTTCGTCTATACTAAACCAAAAAAGTAAACTGTCTATAATCAGCACAGTTATCTGAATCGCGAAAAGCTCATTTCGACATGGCGCCATTTTGTAAGCGCAGAAGCTACATTCAAAATTATTCAAACAAAAAAGCCTCCCCAAATAACTCAGGAAGGCCTCTCATAATTTTTATAAAATCTTACTTATAAGTCGCAGCTAATTTTAAAGCATTGTAAGCATTTACAATTCCGCCACTTACACATAAATCTGCAAATGGAATGCTTACTGTATCAGCACCTTTCATGGTAGAAACATTGTGGTTAACTTTTACTACCGATTTCATGATGATATCTTTTACCTGT
>Ga0307515_10015732_pt1 | contig 13918 bp, 8 predicted proteins | sample 17_EM_MG_FD_194513 | JGI IMG/M metagenome (GOLD analysis project Ga0307515, IMG submission 194513) | Populus trichocarpa ectomycorrhiza microbial communities from riparian zone in the Pacific Northwest, United States - 17_EM | ecosystem: Host-associated > Plants > Roots > Unclassified | place... | reverse complement strand
CTACTTCTACACAGCTCTTGTGACCTCTCTTATATCAACATGTTTTCCATATTATTTTTCAATGTATGCTCATTCCACACACATACACACACACACACACACACACACACACACACACACATATGTATGCACATTCAAATTTCTTCTTTATATTCTCTACCAGATTAAATCTCACATCAAAACAACTTTTTAAATAAGGTAACTAACCAATCCTGGTCAATTTAGACTATTCATTCAAAGATATCGTCTCTCATTTACATCACAATTATAATCATTAAAAAAAATAGTTTTGATTGTAACTTATCTTCTCCGTCAGCCAGACTACATTTAGATTGAAGAAGGGAAGACTTGATTCGACCTTTAATGCACCTAATTTACTCAATATCGCAACTCAGGGAAACTATCCAGCATAGTTCTCACCCTGACACCTCTCAAAGTTTTGTCCATATATGAGTTTTATAACTTCAAATTACACAATATCAGTTTCGTTGGAAAGTTAATGTCCTTTGCTATAACTTCTATGAATAAATTAATTCCAAATATCATCATTTTCATGCCCTAAACTCCTCTGAAAGTCAAGGGACGAAACTATCCAGTTTTTCATCCATGAAGTACACAAACAACAAAATATTTCATGCACCTTCTCATTATTCAAACCAGCATTTTTCTCTTATATATCTTATAATATCTCTAATTTCAACCTTATATGGTCCATCAAACTAACTTACATTTTATTTAAAATAATCAAAACTACTTCATGGAAGATATGAATTAATGGCATTTATAATTACATTACGTTTCATATGTCGCAATCATCCGTGTATTTCTCTTTCAATTATTTCTTCTTTGTCTAACACTACCGCCTCTTCTTTTATCATAATTAATTCTTCACTTTTTTAATCAATTCTCCCTTACATGAAAAGTCAAACATTACCGAATATTTCTTTACCTTTCAAAGCACCAATCCGCCCTAAATTCTAAATTCTCAACATTATAATATTTCAATCACACTTTAAATTGTAATTAAATTCTTTCAAATCACTTTCCTCACACAATTATACATTAGTTCACCACAATTTCACTTAACTACATACAAATCTACTTCAAGCAATTTGGTCCTTTAGTGGCCAGCCATTGGGCCCTTAAGAATCTCATGATTTTCTTCATCATTTCTACCTAATCTCACACCCAACACAACCTAATCTAATCCAATTTGTTCAATTTATAGTCAAATTATATTTTCCCTATATTTTCACCATAAACCTTAGCATTAATTTCATTAATTCCACCTCAATTGTTATCCATTTCATATGAGATTTCTAGATTAGATTTAGAACTCTTTATCGAATGATAATTTTCGAATCTCAACCAGTTGAAAATTTATGAATCCCCTCTTAAATGCCCTTGCTGTTGTGATAGTGTTTTGTTTTCCCCCTTGATTTCCTTTATTTTTCTCTCTTATTTAGGTGTTTAAGGGTGTGGTGGTGAGTGTTTCTATCAATCCCCCTCTAAATCCCTTGATTATCTAATGTTTTCTCTAAGAATGTTTTAAGAAAAACCAAATATTTCTCCCTTCTTGTATTCAAGCTGCAACCGGCTATGAAGAAAGAGAGAGAGATTACTTTTATATGTGTTTTCATCATTATTTACACTTTAGCCCCTCCTTTACATATAATCTTAATTTGTCCCTAAAGATTCTAGTTAATTTTTCTCCCTTGTTAACAAGTGTCTCATCACTTTTATTTTTACATTTCAATTTCATTCTTAACATAAATTTTTAATTTTCCTAAATCTTAATTTAACCCATTTTATTTCCAGATTAAATTTATTTATTTTAACTAGGAGTTTACATAAGGAGTCCAACTTCCCTTGAAAATGAGCATCACAGGGGGCACGTTCTTTATCTTCCATGTTTCTTCGTTGAATTCTAGTGTTGTAGATTCTGCATGTTTGGATTTTATGGGAACCTATATTTCAACCTTCATATGCATATATGACATTTAAAACCTTAAAGCATGTATGCATGTATGCTTATATATGAATGAAAATGTACATGTACATCGAATATGGATTAGCCTGTTAAAATCTTGCATAGTTCAAGATTTGTTATCAGGTTTGCCTTAATTAAAAATGAATTATTAGGGATTTAAACATTCTAAAGGTAGGTTCTAGTCATTACATGAGGGGTAGGCTTACTACCTTGTCTCAAAATGATTTATGATCTGCCCAATGACTACCTCTCGTGAAGGCAGTATGAGGGTTTACAAGGAATGGTTAGGGCACGGTATGACCACTAATACCAAGTAAACACTCAGATTATAGTTAGATGTTTTATAAATCTGAACATTAACTGAAAGTCATAAGGCAGGCCGATAATCCCCCACCTAACTTAGAATTGGGTTTATACTCTTATAAATGCATGAGGGCATGAATCTATATTCGATGTACTTATGCATGAACAAGTTGTAAGAATTGCATGTTAAAATTAAATCACCCAGACCAATAAATAAATAGGACACAACAAACAAACAATAAGCTTTTAGGTAAGGATGATGAATGATGGATTTACCAGGGATGTCTTTTGTGAAGTCGTCATCCTGTCGTGGTGTGCACGACGTTGAATGATGGATTTACCTCCTGAGTTGAAGGGATTTTGTATTTGTTGGACTTAATAATAAAATTATGATTTGAAGAAGTAGCCACCTAATATTATAGTCACTAGAAAAGCCTGTCAATCTACAAGATTTTAGGTAAGGAGACTAGCTGTGCATGCAAAAGATGCATCATTCTCAGTACACCCTATATATGGTAAGATCCATTATTGAATGATTGTTTTTCTTTAGGTCATGTTTATATTCGTTGCTCTATTTAAGACCCAAGCAAGGTCCTCCTCATTAATGATATCCTTGTCTTATAGATTTGAGGTAGATCCTCTTTAATAAAGAGGTCTCTATCTATGTGGGCTCAAAACAAATCCCCTTTAATAAGGAGATCTTTGTCTCATCAAGCTATAACAAAATCATTCTAAGGATCACATTTTAATAGTGTAGTTATTTCTATTTTGTATCTTTAATACCTGGGGATATACTTTACAGTGTAATTTTATACTCTTAAATATTAAAGTCTACAATTAATTCCTAACATTTTATATTTATCTATTCATTTAATATAATATCAGGAATATACATTACATTGTAAAATTCATACACCAAATATTAATTAAACAAATTGATTCATGTGGCGTTTTTTAAATTTTAGTCAAATCCTAATGGATAATCACAAACTTGTTATGATACCCATTAATTGGTTTTTGTGTTTAAAGTATGATAAAAATATAAAATATGCATGAAAGATTTTAGAATTTGGTTATATGCACACAAATAAAAACATCTTTTTGCTTTTTTAAAATAAATAACTTTTTTATTTTTCTGTATTTTTCCAAATTTTCAAAGAAAAAAAAAGTATATTTAATATCAAGTTAGTATCTTACAATGTAAGTTTACAGCCCAGGAACACATTTAAACTAGCCCTAAACACCCTACCTCATTTAAGAGGGGTATAAATGCAAGGGGAGAGAGAGAGAGAGAAAGGGTGACCCTTGCTCTTCCCCAAAACCAGCCAGCTGCATACAGCAGACCCCCTCCTTCTTTTCCAAAGAGAAGACCCTCAACTCAGCTGCATGCACTCTCTTGCACCTTAGAGAGGAAAAGAGAGTTAAAGAAAATCATAAATGGCCAAAACCATAGTATAAAGAGGAATATAGGAGGCCGGCCAATGTTGCTGGAGAAGGAAGGAAGGAGAATGAAAGTAGAGAGGAAGAAAAAGAAGAAAACCGAGGGTTGAAGGGAAGAAAATTGTAAATCCCTTCTTAAAGCTACTGAAAAATTATAAGGTATGAACCAAACCTTCTTCCCTACCTATTCTTAAGACTTTGGAACCAAAAAGATGAAAGAAACCCCAAGCAGATGACCTAGGATCTTTACACTAGCTGCTAAGGAAAACTGAACTAAAGAATGCATAAAAATAAGGATGAATGGGGGCTAAATTCCAGAACACTTAACAAAGAAAAATGAATAATTTGAATGGAAAAAACTTGGTAGAGGGCCGACCATAGCTGAAGGGTTGGACAGAATCTGTTGTGTGATGAAATGCATGAAAATGACATTTTTGAACTCCTAAGATCATATTCAAACTAAAACAGAATGCATGTGGATGACTAATGCTTTGATTTTTCACATATGATGGAAGAAGTTACATTAAATGTGTAAAGAAATTATGCAATGCATAAGGTGTGATTCTGCTGGATTCCTAAGAGCATTTTATGTGTTGGAACCGAAATGTATGTGGATGTTCATACTTGAATTTGTGTGATTCTGCTGGATTCTAAGAACAATTTGTGTGTTGGAACCGAAATGATGTCGATGTTCTTGCTTGAATTTTGAGATGGAAATAGGTTGCAGCATGATTTTGTGACTATACTTGTGATAAAAATGAAATAGAATCTTTATGTGTTGTAGAATTGTTATCACTTGTGTTGATGCATTGCCATGATACAAATGTTAATGTGAAAATGCATGGTAGTAGCAATGCTAGATGTCCATGTTAGAAGGAATGAATTTGGAAAACCTTCTAAATGAACATGTGTTAATGTTTGTGTTGTTTGATGATAATGGAGTGTGATTCGGTGAGGTTCTATATCCACCTAGGGTGAGAAACATTGGTAGAGGGAAGCCTAACATAAGCCGTACGTTTGGCTGAAGGGAAGAAGTGATGCCAAAAACTACTTCATCATCAATGCTGATTTCTGAATCGGCAGCGACAGGGGTTGTATTGATGATTTCTAAGTCGGCAGCAACTCAGTTTTCTTCAACAATTTTTGCTTCAGCCATAAATTGTGCTGCGTTGACGATTTCTAAGTCGGTAGCCACTTGGTTTTCATCAATGATTTCTGAGTCAGCAGTAGCCCATGTAGGCTGGCGATTTCTTCCAAATACATTGTCCCCAACGAATCATTTTTCGTTGTTGAACTCTATGTCGCCAGCAAATCAGTTTTCATTGTCAAATTGTGGTGTCAGCAGCGAACCAGTTTTCGCTACCAAATTCTGTGTTGCTAGTGAATTAGTTTTTCGCTGCTGAATTATGGTGTTAGCAACTAATAGCATTCGAAGTGGATGACTGGGATGAATAGATGATTAGCTTCGGCTAATGGCATTCTGAGTTGATGACTGGGATGAATAGATGATTAGCTTTGGCTAATGGCATTCGAAACGGATGGTCGAGTTGTGATTGATAATTAGCTTCAGCTAAGGGCATCCTAAGAGGATAGCTGGATTGGGAAGTTATGAGTTAGTTTCAAGAATTGATGTATTCATGTATACTATGTTTTATGTGTACCAAGTAAATGAAAGAAGTACGATTGTTATGCTTTAAACAGAAAATAACGATAATGTTTTCCTTAAACTATTTATTTCCTTATTATTAATTATTTATAATTCTTATAAATATTTGTACTGCAATAGGGACGTCACACCAACAAGGTGCCTAGGAACCCCATTGCACGGGACCCTACTTTTGCAAAGAATCGTGTAGTCGCATTTTAAATCACGATGTATTTCGTATGAGCAAAATGTATTAATGTATAATTGTTACTCGATACTTTTGTTTAAACTCGTAATGACTATTATTAGTTAAGTATGCAAACTTATGACTATGTACATATATAATGATGTAAACTTGTAGTTATGCAAATGTGATGTTAGGTGTATGTTTGAGAACTACTCCTTATGGAATGTTGAGTGATGTTATTGCATATGGATTGTGCCACAATAATGAGTGGAAGTTGGTTTATCAATTTTCAAAATGATACGGTGAGAAAAAAAATTATGTTGTTTTGGCTTTGAAAAAGCCGGGTTATTACAATTGGTATCAGAGCAGTTGATTAGTATTTAAAAGTGCATTCTCATTAAGGCTTTATATCATCATATTGTACTAAAGCATCATTAAATTCCCTAACTAAAGCATGTTTTATAATAACAAGTCTGATAATATAATATATCTTTAATTTATGGTAAATGCTTATTTTAAATGCAGGTATATCTCACAATTCAAAGGATTGATTGATGTGATTAACTATTGAAAGTGAAGAGACAAAAAGAGGACTAGGCTAAGAGAAGAGATGTTGGTTCAATTCCAAACTGGAACACCATTTGGTTATTGGATCATAACTGGAGTTGTAGAACTTGGATTTAGATCTACTTTATATGGATGGAAAGCTAAGACATAGGCCTAAAACTTTCATGAAAAGTCCAAAACTCAATTTTGCCATTTTCAAGTTCAATTTTTAGCAACAATGGAGAAGTCGGAACCTGTCCTACAGCTCTGGTTTTTTTTGTTGGAAAGCTAAGACAATTGCCCACAGCTTTCATGGAACAAAGGGCTCAAATTCTAATGTTAGCAATGACGTTTTGGTCAGCCAACAATATCAAAAATCAGCCAACAATATCAATAACCAGCAGCCAACAATGTCAAAAACCAGCCACCAAATCAATGATTGGCCACCAACTATTTTCTTAGTCAACCAATCAATAGTTCTGAATCTTAGCCTATAAAAGGAGGCATTTGCCATGTATTTAGTCATCTTGGTTTTTAGATCAAGATCATGTTCTTGCTTTCTTTCTTTATATTTTTGTAATGCTTAAGTTTTGCTTTCATTAATATCATGTTTATGCTTTTTATTTTCTTTCATTTACTTAGTTAACTTGTATCTTATTTATGTTCTTATTTTGTTTATTTATGTTTCTCTTCTTCATTATGTTTAGCTAAGTTTATTATGTCAAGGTGAAAAGATTTCACTAATGGTGTTAGAATAGGTATAATATAAACTCAACATGGACTTCAATGTTTATATCCAAGAAAGTTTGCTATTAACATGTTTTATCTTTTTATCTTACTAATTCTTAATACCTTGCTTGTTAAATGATTAATCTAGATTTGTGTTGTATAACACTTGATACATCAAATGCTTCATCCTTCATAGTCTTCAGCCGACATCATTATTATGATAGGAACTTGATTTGTTGTTAACATAAGCTAGCAACATGAATACCTGATGATATTTATAAGTATAGTGTTACTTAGACAAGATAATTAATATGATCATGTTAATAATTTATAATGAGCTAATAACAATAAATCATCCGATTGGAACCTCCTTTGTGTGTGGTTTCCAATTGAGTAATAAAAAGAGTTTATATTATACTTATTTAAAATACCATTAGTGGATCCTCTAACCTTGACAATTGTTTTATCCTTATTTAATCCTTACATCAATATTACATCTCAGAGTTCTCTTCAACATCAATATCATTTTATTATTTGTAATTTATATAATTCATCTCTCTATGGTTCGACCCCGGTCTTGCCGGGTTATTTATTACTTCGACACTCCTGCACTTGAGATAAGACATCAACTCTTTGATCGTGTCCCCAGTTGGTTTGGATTTTAAGGATCAAAGATATTAATGTTGTCATGATTAATTTCAAGATGGTACGCGCTCGGTAATGGACCTGAACTGAACCACCCTCTATAGAAAAGAGGAACAGGGGCCGAAATGCCCAAGATTGGCAAGACAAAGATCCCCTCGATGACACGGCTTCTCATGCCCTAGTGAGACCATTTGAATCCTTACAATGGAGGACTATAAAATCTAGAGATGAACAAGCACCAAATCAGACGGAGAAAGTAAAGCCGACAGGGGTAGGGCCGCAGAGGGGAATGGATGTGCCCCCAACAATCCTAACGGGAGTACCCCCACCGAATGTGGATCCAAGACTCCTTATCCAGATAGTTAAAGTAGTGATGGAGGGCATGGCTACCTCCATGACACAAATAGTCCCAGCCACACAAGTTCCACAGGCCACCACGGGGATTATCCCAACCACGAACAGCGTGGTGTCACTTATACGGTTGGTCAAGAGTATGAGAGAAATGGATTGCGAACCGTATTTAGGGGAATAGGATGTAAAGATAGCTGGAAGGTGGAGAAGACTATGATTTAGATTAACATACTTGAGGGCTTGCGAGTGAACTGTGCTACTCAATTATTATTCGATTGGGCCATGACGTGGTGGGAAACCGTTCAACCGAGGTGTGCAGCCGAGACACTAACTTAGAGTGACTTCAAATCAGAGTTTGAGAATTAGTTCTACTCCAGATACTATCGCAAGGTGAAGGAACAAGAGTTATTAGCTTTAAGACAAGGTAATATAACAATATTAGAGTACGAAAGGAGGTTCCACGACCTCTCATTGTTCGCCCCGCACTATGTTCCGACATAAAACATATAATTGAGAAACTGAGAGATAGCTTGCGGCAGGAGTTGAGACAAAGGTTGATCGTATTACGGTTTAAAACCATAAGGGAGTTAATTGAGGTTGCACAGGTTCTAGAGGCCTATATTGGAGAAAGTCAGCAGGGGCATCAAGGTACAGGCAAAAAAAGAGATGGGGATTATCCCAGCAGTTGACCACCACTTCTGAAGAAAGGAAAGAGCAGAGTGCTTGAGCAATACATGAAAAAAAATGGCCTTAACGGTGTTGCTCCGCTAACAGTCAAGTGGGAGAATAATGGGGGGACAGTCTCATTTAAGGGCAAACTTTTTAGTAAGGACCTATGACTGTAAGAGTGTTGACTATCCTCTTTGTATGAAATGTGGACAAATGCACCCTAGGGACTGTTCAGTTTCACTGGGGTGATGCTTTGTATGCAGAGGGGAAGGTTATAGATAGAGAAACTACTAGTATCTAGGATAAGGGTGTCATTACTATGGCGAAAGAGGTTATTATAAGAAAAAGTGCCCCAACATAAACACTTGGCAAGTACAAAGCTATAGGCAACCGAGTCAGAGCCATTAACAGTCAGTTGTTGTGAATAGGCCAGTGAGATCTTCTCAATCAAGGGAAAACTCTAGTCGAGGGAGGTCGAGGCATAAAATTACCAAACCCTAGGAAGGGTCTTCCACTTGACACAAGAAGAGGTCAGGGCTCCATCGAATGTGGTGGCAGGTACGCTACTAATAAATAACCTTAATGTGCATGTGTTGTTTGACTTGGGTACCACCCACTCATTTATTGTTAGAAGAATTGTCACCAAATTGGGGATGAGAGTAAAGGTAGTAGAAAAGGGGTTTGTAATTGGAACTCTGATAGGGAACATGGTTGAAACAAATAATATGTATGTGGGAGTGGGGGTTAGTCTAGCTGGGTATAAAATAGAACTAAACTTGATTCCTTTGGAATTGCATGATTTTAACATAATTCTAAGCATGGATTGGCTAAGTAAATAGAAGGCCCTGATAGATTATTATTATTATGCTAAAATTGTTACATTCCAAATACCTGAGGGTAGGAGGATGGTTTTTGAAGGAGAGAGAATTCTCAAACCGACCGCTTTAATATCATTTGTAACAGCTCGGAAACTTTTAAAGAAAGGATGTATGGGATACCTCGCATGCAATTTAAACTTAGATGACAAAGGTCCGCGACTGAAAGATATTCATATGGTGAAGGAATTCCCGGACGTGTTTCCTGAAGAGCTACCGGGACTACCCCCAAAGTGAGAGGTAGAAGTGTCTATAAACACTTTCTTAGAAGTCTCACTTATAGCTCAACAACCATACCGGATGGCTTCGGAAGAATTGACTAAGCTAAAGACCCAACTACAAGAGTTATTAGATAAGAGGTTTATACGACCCAATAATTCACCTTGAGGAGCGTCGGTTCTATTCGTAAGAAAGAAAGATGAAACCCATAGACTTTGTATTGATTACCGTCAGTTGAACAAAATAATGATGAAAAATAAGTACACGTTACCGCGGATAGATGATATATTTGATCAACTAAAGGGAGCGAAAGCATTTTAAGAAGTTGGTGTGGTCAAAAAAATATGAGGAAAGCTTGCAGGAGTTGGAGAGGAGGCTTACCACGCTCTAGTGTTAACACTTCCCTCGAGGACCGAAGGTTTTGTAGTTTATAATGATGCCTCAGGAAAAGGATTGGGGTGTGTCTTAATGCAACATGGGAAGTGATCATCGCATATGCATCGAGACAGTTAAAGACCCACGAGGTGAATTATCTGGTGCACGACCTAGAATTAGTCGCTGTGGTATTCGCCTTTAAGGATATGGAAACACTATTTGTATGGGTCTCGAACCCAAATCTTTATTGATCATAAAAGTTTGAAGTATTTGATGTCGCAAAAGGAGTTGTATATGCGACAAAGAAGGTGGATAAGATTTATTAAGGATTATGATTGCACCATAGAATACCCATCCTGTGAAGGCAAATACAGTGGCAAATGCTCTCAGTTGTAAGAATAAGGTGGATAGAATTTATTAAAGATTATGACTGCACCATAGAATAACACCATAGGCAAGCAAACGTAGTGGCAGATGCTCTCAATTACAAGAATAAAGCCACTTTAAGTAAGCCAACATTGTGGAAGGAAGACAGTTGGCGAAGTTAAAAGAGATGGCTGCAGAATTGGGTATTAGTTCAAAAGGTGGACTTTTAGCTCAGCTGATAGTACGGTCAACGTATCGGGAACAAATATCATGAGCCCAAAGTAGTGACGTTGAAGGGTCCAAGATTAGGAAGAAAATGGAGACAGAGATAGCAACTCCATTTCGAGTAACTGATGATGGATCAATGATGATGGGACAACGGTTGTACGTGCCTAATGACGAGACGGTTAAATGGATGGTTCTACAAGAAGCACATGAGTCCAAATTCTCTATACATCCTGGCAGCACTAAGATGTATTGGGACCTAAAACATCTCTATTGGTGGCCTAATATGAAAAGGAAGATAGTCGAGTATATGTCTAAGTGCAAAGTATGTCAACAAATTAAAGTTGAACACCAAAAACCAACAGGAATATTGCAACCATTACAAATTCCAGATTGAAAGTGGAAGATGATCACCATGGATTTTATGTTAGGATTTCCCCAATGAAAGAAAGGGAATGATGCAATTTGGGTCATCGTAGATGAAATTCACGTTATTCCTACCCATAAAGATAATTGATTCGGTAGACAAGCTTGCCAATATTTACATAAACGATGTGGTACGACTCCATGGGATTCCGATATCCATTGTCTCGGATCGGGATCCTATGTTCACCTCCCGACTTTAGCCGAGCATAACACGCCTTGGGGATAAGATTCGATATGAGCATTGCGTTTCACCCCCAGACTAATGGCCAGTCGGAAAATGTCATCCAAGTTTTGGAAGACCTATTATAGGCATATGTACTGGAATTTGAAGGAAACTGGGAGGAACATATAGCATTGGTGGAGTTCACATACAATAATAGTCATCAAGCAACAATAAGGATGGCCCCGTACGAAGCCTTGTATGGTAAGAGGTGCAGGACTCCTTTATGTTGGGAAGAATCGGAGACTGGAAGTTGTATGGTGCGGAATTCGTTCAAGTCACCAAAGAAAAAGTGAGAACCATCAAGGATCGTATAAAAATCATACAGGACAGACAAAAGAAGTATGTTGATGTGAGGAGAAGACCCCTCGAGTTCAGTGCGAGGAACCAGGTATTCCTAAAGGTAACCCCGTAGAAGAACATGTTGTAGTTTAGATTGAAAAGGAAGTTAGCTTCTCGCTTTATCAAACCCTTCAAAATCTTGCAGTAAATCGGGTCAGTAGCTTACAAAGTAGACTTGCCCCTGCAGTTAGCCAAGGTCCATGACATGTTCCATGTCTCCTTGTTAAGAAAGGCTAACGTGGATCTTACTTGAATCCTACCTCAAGTTCCGATAGAAATCAAGAAAGACTTGATGCTCGAATTGAGGCCCACAAGGATACTAGATCAGGGAGTGAAGGAGCTACAGAATAAAAGGATTCCCATTGTCAGAATCTTATTGCAGAACACCCAAATAGAAGAAGAAATTTGGGAGAGGGAGTTCGAAATGAAGAAAAAATAACCCAATCTATTTGAACTACCAGATATGGATTATAAAACCTCTTAAATTTCGAGGATGAAATTCATATTAAGGGGGGGAGAATGTAAACACCTAACAAAAAAATTAAAAAAAATAAAGCCAGAAAGGACTCCACCGTCGTTGTTGATTTCTGAATTAGTAGCGACACAGTTTTCATTAATGATTTCTAAGTTGGCAGTGAGTAAGTTTTCGTTGATGATTTTTGAGTAGGCAGTGACTCAATTTTCATTGACGATTCCTGAGTCAACAGTGGTTTTGTGCGCTAACAAATCCATGTGTCAGCCGTGGTGTAAAACCCAATAAAAATTTAGTCTTTGGCTATAATACCCAACAGAAATTTAAGTAAAAGGCCGACTCATGCTAAGTAAAAGTTTAGGGGAACAAACCAGCCTATCTTAAGGGAGAGATTAGAGTAGGAAAAACTAGTTTAGAGAAACTAAAGCACGAATAAGAACACATTTAAACTAGCCTCAAACACCTCACCTCATTTAATAGGGGTATAAATGCAGAGAGAGAGGGGGGTGACCCTTGCTCTTGCCCAAAACCAGCCAGGTGCATACAGTAGACCCTCTCCCTCTTTTCCAAAGAGAAGACCCTCAACTTTGTTGCATGCACTCTCTTACACATTAGAGAGGAAAAGAGAGTTAAAGAGAACTGTAAATGGCCAAAACCATAGTATAAGGAGGAGTGTAGGAGGGCGACCAATGTTGCTGGAGAAGGAATGAAGGAAGGAAAATGAAAGTAGAGAGGAAGAGGAAGAGGAAGAAGAAAACCGAGGGTTGAAGGGAAGAAAACTTTAAATCCCTTCTTAAAGCTACTAAAAAATCATAAGGTATAAACCAGACCTCCTTCCACACCTATTCTTAAGGAAAACTAAACTAAAGATGCATAAAAATAGGAATGAATAGGGGCCAAATTCCAGAACACTTAACAAAGAAAAATGAATAATTTGAATGGACAAAACTTGGTAGAGGGTCGGCCATAGCTGAAGGGCTGGACAGAATGTGTTATGTGATGAAATACATGAAAATGACATTGTTGAACTCCTAAGATCATATTCAAACTAAAACATAATGCATATGGATGACTAATGCTTTGATTTTTCACATATGATGGAAGAACTTACATTAAATGTGTAAAGAATTGATGCAATGCATAAGGTGTGATTCTGCTGGATTCCTAAGAGCATTTTATGTGTTGGAACCGAAATGTATGTGGATGTTCATACTTGAATTTGTGTGATTCTGCTGGATTCTAAGAACAATTTGTGTGTTGGAACCGAAATGATGTCGATGTTCTTGCTTGAATTTTGAGATGGAAATAGGTTGCATCATGATTTTATGACTATACTTGTGATAAAAATGAAATAGAATCTTTATGTCTGTAGAATTGTTATCACTTGTGTTGATGCATTGCCATGATACAAATGTTAATGTGAAAATGCATGGTAGTAGCAATGCTAGATGCCGATGCTGGAAGGAATGAATTTGGAAAACCTTGCTAAATGAACATGTGTTGATGTTTGTGTTGTTTGATGATGAATGATGAATGGAGTGTGATTCGGTGAGATCTTATATCCACCTAGGGTGAGAAACATTGGTAGAGGGAAGCCTAGCATAAGCCTTACGCTTGGTCGAAGGGAAAAAGTGAAACCAGAAACTACCACATCATCACTGTTGATTTCTGAATCAGCAGCGACAGGGGTTGCATTGATGATTTCTGAGTCGACAACGACTCAATTTTCTTCAACAATTTTTGCGTCAATCGTAAACCATATGCGCTGACAATTTCAGCATCAGCCGTGAAACTGTGTTGCGTTGATGATTTCTGAGTCGGTAGCGACTCAATTTTTATCAATGATTTATGAGTCAGCAGTAGCCCATGTGGGCTAGTGATTTCTGCCAAGTA
>Ga0307515_10015731_pt1 | contig 13918 bp, 8 predicted proteins | sample 17_EM_MG_FD_194513 | JGI IMG/M metagenome (GOLD analysis project Ga0307515, IMG submission 194513) | Populus trichocarpa ectomycorrhiza microbial communities from riparian zone in the Pacific Northwest, United States - 17_EM | ecosystem: Host-associated > Plants > Roots > Unclassified | place... | reverse complement strand
TATTTAACCATTTTTTTAATAAAAAATAAATACATAAGTCGCTTGCAAGAAACCACTTCCCATAAAAAAAAAATTAATTATGATAAAAAATTTGACCACTCTCTCGGTCTCCTCCTTCTCTCATCTAAATAGTAATTATATTATTTTTTTGGAAGATAAAAATATTTTATAAAAAAGAAATCCAGTACTCGTTCAAAACACAGTTGAACGATATAACAACTATTTTTAGGAGAAAAGTCAGGCAAAAACTCACCAAACACACACATTAAAAAGCTTGGTATCCTTGGTGGAATAATTACGGCAATGAAAATATATATATATAAGGAAATTAGTATTAAAATCAAATGTTAGACCCATTTTTTAAGATTTATTTCACATAATATTATAATCACCATAATCTTTCACGACCAAATATTATTAGCAAAAAAATAAAATAAATACATTATATATAGAGTTCTTTTACAAACGTTGCTGACCATGAAACCCGGAATTAGTCAACGAACCCAATGCCAGCCAGCCACCACCCTTCTAGTTTAACCTTGGCCAAGTGGGTTCACCCAAAACCGAATCCGAGCTCTTCTCTATGGCTCAATTGAAAACCAACCATATATAAAAAACATACTTTCAAATCCTGAATCAGGATAAAGTTTAAATTATGAGTCGGGAGAGTTGATCTGGATCAACCTAAGTTTTATTTAAAATAAAAACAATGTTATTTTAACCAAGTTTTTTTCTAAAAAAAAAATCAATGAATTAATAATCGAGTTTTAACTGAATCAGACTCTAATCTATTGAGTCACCGGGTCAATCATGTTTTTGATTTGGTTAACAAAGCTTCTTCTTTTTTTCAACCTGTACGGTTCGGCAGGTGTGGAAATTTTATTTGCTTTATGGAAGACTAAAAAGACTTAAAGAATATATCCTACTATAATTTGTTCCTCTCATTTAATTTTATTAGAATAGAAAAAAACTATTAATATATTTTTTATTACAGCTAAATTTAGTCAATTTAAGTCAAACAGATTTTTTATTGATATACATATTAAATATAAAATATGTTACAAGTAATTCTTCTAATTCGGTATAAAAAAATTATAAACCAAAGTAAAATAAAAGTTTTTATGCAGTTTTTTTATATATAATACAGAGTTTCCGAAAAAAAATAATTTTTTTAGAAATTCTTGAAGTTGATAAATTGATAATTTAGAAATTCATTTCGTACCATTGAAGCAGAAACAGAACCCGACGGTTGAGGGCAGGCACACCCTCTTTTGTCATTAAAGTCTGCCTCTCCTCTCATAAAACCCCGTGCCGTGCCGTGCCATGCCCTGCCGTGCCTCAGACACATCTATCGAACAAGGATTTATTGTTTTTATTCTATTTCAAAATCAAATGATCGGTCAGGAATCAGAATAAAGGATTGCTTTATGATTATTTTAAATTAAAATTTAGTTTTAATCAATAACACTGGTTAATATCAAACCGTTTTAAATATATGGAGTGCTGTTTAGAAATATTTTTTATTTAAAATATTTTTTTAATTTTAATTTTATTTTATTTTTAATATTAACATATAAAAACTATAAAAAACACTAAGATATAATATTAATTCAGTGTTTTTTTTCTTCAACTTCAATTATAAAATTGGAATAATAAGATAATGTAAGTCATCTAATCCTTTATTTTTTTTTCCCTTTTACGTCAATATTAACTTAAACATCATAAAATTCTTAAATTATTATAGATTTATAAAAGGTGTTTATGATTATGATAACTATTGTTTTTAAAATATTTTTTTAATTAAAAATATATTAAAATAATAGTTTTTATCTTTTAAAAAAAATTCTTGATATCATCATATTAAAATTATAATAAAATATAAAAATTTTAAAGAAAAAATAATTAAAAAAAAAAGATTTAGAACACAATACTAAACTGCCGCTAAAAATCTATAAAAGGGATTTATTTTTCAGATTCTATGACTACTCGCAGTCAAACACTGTTAGAACCTCAGCCTTCAGTTTCGGCAGCCTCGTCACAGTATAATTTTATTCAAAAAGAAAGAAAAGAAAAGTCTGGTTGGCTGGCTGGCTAAACTCAACTAAAACACAGAAGAATAGCAGCAGAGGCATCGAAGGCAGAATCAAAGCTCGTGATTTGAGGTAAAGAAGACTGCTACACAGAACATGAACACATTTAAAGCTGTTTTCTTTTCATTTTTGGTTTCTCTTTCATTTCACTCGAGATAACAACCAGGGGCAGTACGTGTTAATGCACAGAGGGAAGAGAGGAAAAGAAAAGAAGAAGGCAGTAGTCAACACCAGCACCAGTTCTTCAACAAGAAGATGAGCCACCATAGACGATAATAGACTGCAACTTTACATTATAAGAAGAAGAAGAAGAAGCCATGAAAGAGCTTCTTTTAGTTACAATCTTGGTCTTGTTTCACTGCACGTTGGGTCAGCAAGGTTTCTTGACAAGAAATGAACTGTCAGCTTTGCTTGATCTCCGGTCATCGTTGGGGATTAGGAGCACAGACTGGCCAATAAAATCCAACCCCTGCAAGCAATGGACAGGAATCCAATGCAGAAACGGGCGGGTCATTGGGATCAATATATCCGGGCTTAAGCGGACCCGGGTCGGCCGTTTGAACCCCAGTTTCAGTGTTGATTCTTTGGCTACTTGTACTTTCTTGGAGTCTTTTAATGCTTCAGGGTTTTCACTTCCTGGTCCGATACCGGATTGGTTTGGTTACCAGCTTGGTTCTTTGAAGGTCTTGGATCTCCAGTCTAGTTCAGTCACCGGTCCGATTCCTGCTTCGCTTGGTAATTTAACTAGACTCAATGCTTTATATCTAGGCAGTAATGATCTTGCTGGTAGTCTACCTGCTGCATTGGGGCAGTTAATGCAGCTATTAGTTCTTGATCTTTCAAGGAATTCACTTACTGGGCAGCTACCAAGTGAATTTGGATTGCTTAGGAATCTATCAAAACTTGACCTTTCTTCCAATTATTTTTCTGGGTCCATACCATCTACTTTTGGTAGTATTTCTAGTCTGAAAATCTTGAATTTGTCTGATAATAGTCTTATGGGTTCGGTGCCTGTTGAATTGGGTAATCTTTCTAACTTGGTTGAGCTTAATCTTGGCATGAATGCGTTATCCGGGTTGTTGCCTGTAGAGTTTATGCGGTTGAGGAATTTGGAAGTGTTGGTGTTGAGGGATAATCGATTGGAGGGTGGATTACCGGATGGTTTGTTTCCGAGTCTCGGAAAATTGAGAGTTTTGGAGTTGAGAGAGAATAAATTTGATGGTGCTCTTCCTGATGCATTGTGGTCGTCGCAGAATTTGCAGGTTCTTGATGTTTCTGCTAATAATTTTACAGCTGATTTGTCGAATTTTAGTCTCAAGGGTCATGCCAGTGGTGCTGTGTTTAATCTTTCCAACAATAAGTTATATGGAACTCCGGCTTGTTTATCTGAGAACTGTACTTCCATTGATTTTTCGGGTAATTATTTCCAAGGAAAGGTTACTATTAGCAGTCCAAGAAATGGTAGCCTTGACATGAACTGCCTTCAGACAGTGCCTTATCAGAGGAGCTTGGAAGATTGTAGATTGTTTTATGCTGAGAGAGACTTAACTTTCGATTATTTTGGAAATCCAGAGCCAGGTTCTGTCCCAAAGAAACGCAAGCGATGGATATACATTTTGGTGGGATTGCTTGGTGGAGTTGGTTTCCTTACGATTTTGGTACTGGTGATCGTGGTGGTCCTTAGGAAGTTTAGTAATACCATTACAAATGAAAGAGGAAGTGCAGATGTGGGGCGTGTTCCAGATGGAGATAGCCCACCACTTCCTAAGGATCCTACTAGCGTATCTAGTCTGAGAGACTCATTCACATATGAACAGTTACTCGGTCTGACTAGTGAATTTGGTGAAAGAAATCTCATCAAACATGGTCACTCTGGAGATCTCTACCAGGGTTTTTTGGAAGGAGGAATTCCTATCGTTGTCAAAAGGATCAATTTGCATAGCTTGAAACAGGATTCCTGCATGATGGAATTAGAATTTTTCAGCAAGCATTCACATGCACGTTTAGTCCCTCTTTTGGGACATTGTTTGGAGAACGAAAATCACAAGCTTTTGGTGTACAAATACATGCCAAATAGGGACTTGGCTGAGTCTTTGTACAGGGTAACCAATTTTGAAGACGATGGTTTGCAGTCCCTGGATTGGATTACAAGACTGAAAATTGCTACAGGAGCTGCTGAAGGTCTCTCTTACCTGCACCAGGAGTGCAACCCTCCCCTTGTCCATAGGTACTTATACTTGCTTTTGAATAGCCTCACTCTCCTCCATATTTTCTGGGATAGTTTTTCTGATTGTGGTGATCTTATTCATGTAGTTTATTTAAACATGAATTAGAATTATAATGCCCTATGTGAATGGAGAAGCTCACGCTTTGCACATTCAGTATTCAGTATGGAATCATTTGTGCTTGATATCTTGTCAGTACAAGGCCTGGTCTAGGATGGTATTCTCAATCACCTATTTATTGCTAATTAGTATTGCTGTTTCTGCTGTTTAAATTCACATGAGACTGGAATGAATGTTGCAATGCTCAAGTGTAAAGAAGCTGAATTGCAACCTGTCTTTTGCCCTTGGGTACTAGCCCAAGAGATCAAGGCACAGGGTGTGGCTAAGCAGGATGTAGATTCAAATTTTGATGAGAACGTTTGACTTGGGATGATGTTTCTGCAGATTATAGCAGCACTTCCCAAGTGCTTTGAGACTGTCTCCTTTATCATCTTCTTTATTTAAACTATGAACTAGTAATCTAGCATGCATGACATTTCTATCTTTGTGATGGAGAATTTCCAGTCATTTCTAAATTCTAAAATCCAATTACCTTTTGGTGTTTGAAGAGATGTTCAAGCGAGCAGTATCCTTCTTGATGATAAGTTTGAGGTTCGACTCGGAAGTTTGAGTAGGGTTCGTGTCCAGGAAGGGGATTTGCATCAAAGTGTTCTCACAAGGTTCTTGCGGAAGTCCCAGTAAGTGTTGTAGCTATTAATTTCTTTGGGCATTTTGAAGTGAATTCACCTATTTGATTTGCTGAATGATTTGACCCAGCCATAATCTGTTGTCATTAGCTATGTTATGTAATACTCCAGATTAACATGGCTAGCAACAACACATCATCGCTGGTTTTGCCATTAGGGTAGTTGGTCACTTGGTCCACTCCCTGTGTGTTTGGCATCATCATTGTCCTTGAGCATAAATAATTACCTCTTGGTTCATTTTTATTATCCTTTGTTGAAGATCTAATAACAATTCCTCGTGCCCATGTGCAGATCCTCTGTCTCTGATCCAGGGACTTCTGGTACGTTGAACTCTCTCACAAGTGAACTTCTTCATCTTTTAAACTACGTATAATTCACAAAGAATTCGTTCATATCTAGCATATTGCCAATTGTAGCTTTCCTTTTCTCCAATAACTTTGAGTGTTACTACAAGTGTCAGTTTGGAAAACAAAATTAAGTAAATCCTGATATATCTCTTTGATAATGGGCAGGCTCATCTCCGGCAACTTGTGCTCATGATGTGTATTGTTTTGGCAAGGTCTTGCTTGAGCTCGTTACAGGCAAGCTTGGCATAAGCAAATCAGATGATGCCACCACAAGGGAGTGGTTAGAACACGCGCTGGCGCAGATCAGTGTATATGACAGGGAGCTGGTGGCAAAGATTGTTGACCCATCTATGATCGTTGATGAAGATTTATTGGAAGAGGTATGGGCAATGGCCATCGTGGCTAGGTCATGCCTTAATTCCAAACCTTCTAAACGCCCTCCAATGAAATATGTCCTCAAAGCATTGGAAAACCCTCTGAAAGTGGTAAGAGATGACATGTATAGCTCGGGAAGGCTGAGAACAACTTCATCTAGGAGATCTTGGAGTGCTGCTTTTTTTGGTAGCTGGAGACATAGCCCAGATAACGCCTCAACTCTGGGCCATGCTAATACCAGTGGCTTAAAGCAGCCACGGAGAGCAGGATCTCGAGGCAGCAGTGGGATTGAGCATTCATCTTCTAATAAAAGGTTATCCAGCGAAATCTTTCCTGAACCACTTGAAATGCAAGATATGGAGAGGCTAGATGAGCATAGATGACCTGGTGTGGAGTTTGCAATTGTTCATATGTTGTGTGGGTTCCACATCCGAGTGCTCAACAGCATCCTCAGATCCATCTTTGATGGGATTTCATCAAAAATCAATGCAAGCAAATGGTGATTATAATCCGATGCGCTGTGAATGATGAAAGATTCCCGCAATGAGGCTAACACTGTCGAGACAGAATGAAAATGGTTGATAGTAAGGGAATGTTAGGAATACTTTTAGGGTTTGTAAGCTTGTCAGTTTCTGTTTGGAGTGCAGATAAACTGGATGACTTTTGTGGAACTATGATTATTCTGTGTCTTGATGGTATATTGTTGTTGAGTATTGCTTAGGATATTTTTTCCTGGCGTGTTGTAATGGATATGTAGATGTAGGTAGTCCTTGTAAATTTCAATCGCTTTTTATGATAGTGATAAACTCAAGATCAATTAAAGATGTTTTTGTGTTTTAAATATTTTTTTTTTGGGATGTTTGAGCAGTTCATCAGAAATAAAACTTGGATGGTGATGTCGTCATGGTGCGGGCATTAATTGTTGAAAGATTCCCGCAATGAGGCTAACACTGTCGAGACAGGATTAAAATGGTTGATAGTGAAGGAATGTTAGGAATACTTTTAGGGTTTGTAAGCTTGTCAGTTTCGGACACAAGCTGCTAGTTGTCTCTGTAAATGATTGTTTCTCATAGCTCCTGTCTGTGGAGTACATGGATATAAACCAGTCATGTGTTCTGGGTATAATATTAACCAATCATAAAGAAAATTTTAGCAAGGATTATATAATATTAACCAATCATGTGTTCGTGTGATGAAACCAACAAGGATTATAAAAAAAATTGTATTTATTAACATGAAAATTGGTAGAGATTTTCCCTTTTTCTCTCATTTTTAGATTATCTATGACTTCTAGGGTTTTTATCAATTCAACCCCTTCCTGGCTTTTTCTTTAATCCTAATTAATGTATTCGTATTTTCAATCTTGTGATACTAACCGATCATGTGTTTGTGTCCTCATTTAGGGTGATGAGAAACCAACAAGGACTTTAAAAAATGTAGTTGCGTACGAAATGTACTAAAAAACCTAAAACGAAGAACATATAGCCAAATTATAAATGGTATAGGTTACTTATCTTCCACCCTGCAATGCTAGGTCTTTTAAAAGCCAAATTAGAAATGGTCCTCTCCCTCAACATTCTATTCTTCACTTCGGAGAGTAGTTCTTCTGATTGCCAAGGGAAGTTTGAAGGCCCAAAACATCAGTCACCACCAAAATCGTAAAAAGACAGGCAAATCTCTCAACCTGTGTGTGTAGAAGACGATAGTTTATTTAGGAGGTTGCGTTTGTGTTTGAAGCAAAATGCAGGAGCAACATGTTTAGTAAAATAAAAAACGTTGTTTACTATACATGGAACTCACTGTCATTTACATTTCCACCACAAGTTACCTGAAAGCAGATACAATCTGCTTCTTCCTGTTAATTCACTCTGCATTGCACTATTCACTTTGATCCCAGAAAATAGATTAGTTGAGAACTTGGTGGGGGTTCCTTCGCTGTTGATGGCTCTTCGTTGGATTTCTAAGGTTGGCCTTTTGATACGTTATTTCATTCGATCGAGAACCCAGAAGATTCATATCCTTCTTTGGTAGAAAAGAAAACAAGGAGATACTCGAGGTCAAAGAAAATTTTAGCCCAGCATTTCTAAGAAGAAAGCAGCATAAAGCAGTTCTGGGTACTATGATATTGGAAGGACTTAGATCTTACTTGATGTGCAAAGCGAGAGTTTTGGTAGCCAGTCTTCATGAGTTGTCCCCAGACCTTGTGAAACTGTAAATTAACCAATGAAGTCAACAATCAAATATAAACTTACAAGTAGCTGGTTGCAGAGAGTTAGAAACACATGGCATAAGGGAACAAAAGAGTTCAGTTCCTTCACCATTTGGTGACGTTCTCGTTGAGCCTGTGGGTGTTTGATTTTTACTCCATCCCTTTGGTTTAGATTGATAATAATCGTTTGTGTTAGCACAAAGTAAATCTGTCATCAAAGCTTAAGAAATTTCAAGAATTACCTTGTTTGAGTTCCTTTGTTCCCAAAGCAGTTTGACCTCTCTCTCAAGCTCTGGAACAATAAGCATTGTTCTCCAACCTGCTCAGAGAGGCATAAAGGGCAAGAAAACCACAAAAACCGACACAGAAATGCACACCACAACCCATAGCTATGGCTAAATCTGACCTCTAATTAAGAGACAGCAATTGACAGGCATTGGTGTGCAAGGAGGAATTCAAGACTTTCAAGAGAGGAATTGGAGATAGCATGTGCCGCCAACTTCTATTTTCATTCATTCCCTATTCAAAGACTGCTTTGAGGGCTGTCGTGTTCAGTATGACAATTCACAACCAGTCCATATTAACTTCAAAGGCTACAGAAGATAAGAAAGAACGCAATACCAAGAACTTTTTTGCTGCGTAAAATATCTCCATAGATATGATCTCCAACATACAGAGCCTACGGAATTAAGCAAATGTTAGATCCAAACATAGAAACATATCAGTCTGTACAAACAATTAAGAAACCAGTCATGTCGATAATTCTGCAAGACGCCCAGTAGTACTGATAAGAAAAGAAACCTAGGCTGTTATGTAACATTCATTCTGAATATGAAAAGATACGTTTCAATATTTATAGAGAAAGGGAAAATAACAGAAAGGGGGATGGGAGGATTTAGTACCTGTTTGTTACCAAGAACGTTGCACGTTTAGAATCTCTGAGCATTGGAACTATGGACTTATCCTCACTTATGTACCTAGTAGATGAAACACAGAGACATTAAGACAAACACCAATGACCAAAACCCGTGAGATTCACAGCAGAGAAACATGTTCTGCCAGAAGATGGTCTATTTTAGGCCTGAAAAGCTTTTTGAATCCTAACCAAAGTTGTATCAACAACTAAAAGTTGGCAAATGTCTACGTTGAATACTCAAAAGACATTTGGGATTTCCTATCATAGAGAGACCTGGTATGACAAGACAAACAAAAATATATGCCGAGTTCTTACTCTTTCTCGATATTTGTCCATAAATTCAACAAGCTGGGCAAACAAATAGGCTCCAGCTAATGAGAAATGAGTATCAACAAGCACATAATCTGGCCAATCGAAAGCATTCCTTATCAGAGTATTCCCATAGGTGTTAACTTTCTCTTCCTTGCTCAACTCTGTAAATCCATGGTATGCCCACTTTAACGTATTTATGACGATCCATCTGTAAATTGCAAGAATTAGCAGTTGAAATATTTTCCCACACAAATGTTCTTCAAATAATAAAACAGGAAATGTGCGATTAATGATGAGTAACCTTCAAGATGTTGCCTCTCTTTTTATCTAGAACCAATCCTCTGACCATGTACTCCCATTCAAATTTCCATTCCAACAGCTGCATAGAAACACCATTCTTAGCCAACATACAGTCAATTAAATGCAGCAAAGAAGCACAGGTTTTAAGAAATACAAACCTATCAGATTGCCCACAAACTTTTTGATTGTTCCTTCATACGCAAGTTTTTCAAAGGTTTCGGGCTTGTATTGTGCCAATGTGTAATCCATATCAAGGCCGACAGCTTTGACACTTATATTCAATACCCTATTGCAGAAGATCCGTTTTCCAGGTTCAACTTTACCTTTTCCCCCTTCAGGAGACGACCATATGCACGGTTCTTGAACTCCATCCCTTCTCTCCATCATCTCAGAACTCGATCTCTTGACCCCTAAAACACCCTAATGACCCTTGTCCACCAACTAATTAACTCCTGATAAATTCAAAAGAATCAACTCCTAACTTCATAGAAATTGACATTGGAAATTCCACAGTGCACAACACAACAAATGAAATCCACAGTGCCTCAACAAATTCAAGAAAACAAGATTTCATGGTACAACACATTCATTAAAATCAAGAAAAACAAGATTCATATGGTACAACACATTCATTGAAAAAAAAAAAACAAGATTTATGGTACATTACGATACATTAAAGTCAAGAAAAACAATATTCATGGAACATAAGGATACATTAAAGTCAAGAAAAGCAAGATTTATGGTACATAAAGATTCATTCGCATTAACCCGTGTTAAATGGACACATGCATAACACGCGTGATTAAAAAGTAATTAAGAAGTAAAGAAAACCTGTGATGTTTTGAAAATGAAAGAGAATAGGAAAAGGCAAGAAAGTTTTGGAGGTTTAGAAGTAAATATAAATGAATAAGGGGTAATGTAGTAATTGAATAAAATTTAAGAAGTATAAATAGTAGAAGTGAGCAAAAAAACTGAAAAACCGATTAAATCAAGAAAACCGGAAAAAAAAAATAACCGAAAAAATCGAACCGTTAAAAAAACCGATTAGAATTTAAAAAACTGACCGGTTCGATTCGGTTTTGGTTTTATAAGCCTGAAACTGAAAAAACCGAACCGAACCCAAACCGAAAAAAACCGGAAAAAAACTGAGTCAAACCGAAACCGGTCGGTTTGAACCGGTTTTTGTTCTAAAATAACCAAACTGAAACTGGTCGCTTTGAACCAGTTTCGGTTTTGGTTTTTTTATAAAAAACCGGTTTGGTTATTTTTTTTATATAAGAACTGAACTGAATCGAAAATGATCACCCCTAATAAATAGAAAAAAAAAACAGAAAGAGGGATCTGAAATTTGAGCTTTAAATTTGTTTAAATGTGTCTATGATATGTATAAATGTGTTTTATTTTAGCTTTAAATTTTTTTTTTTGTTGAATATTAGGATTTTGGGTTGATTGATGAATTAATTTAAATATTATGGGTAATAAGTTACTTAGCTGATTTTGGAATATTTTAGGTAAAGATGATGATTTTGAGTTATGATTTGTTTAAATGATGAATTTGAGTTAAGAATCTTGATATATCAGTAGGTGATCTATGGAAAATCTGGGTTTGAGGTTGAAGATGATGAAATTCAGTTTGGTTCCTCAATTTGTGAAAATTTTAGTTTAGTCCCTCGAACTTTGAAAAAATTACAGAATTATGGACATAATCCGAGATTCTGGACAGAATTAAAGATGAATTATGGGCAAAATTCCAGTATATTTGTGAACTTATAAAATTTTCAGTTTGGTCCTCCAATTTGATAAAATTATAATTTGACCCTAAAAATTTGATAAAAATCCAGAACGGTCCCTGTAGCATAATTTGAGATTCTGGACAGAACTGATGATGCATTATGGGCAAAATTTCAGTATAGTTATGAATTTATGACATTTCAATTTGGTCCTCCAATTTAACAAAATTACAATTTGACCCCTAAAAATTTGATAAAATTCTAGAATAGTCCTTGGAGCATAATTAGAGATTTTGGACAGAATTGAGGATGAATTATGGACAAAATTCCAGTATAGTCATGAGTATATGACATTTTTAGTTTGGTTCTCCAATTTAACAAAATTACAATTTGACCCCTAAAAATATGATAAAATTCCAAATTGATCCCTAGCTGTAATATTAGCTTTTTCAAATTGGTTTGATGAATAATTGAGGGTTATTTAGTGAATTATTATCAAGTCTTATTATTTGCTTTCTTATGAATTAGATTTCGGGAAAACCATTTAATTTTTTGGGTTTTTGGAAAAAATGACTAGCTTAGTTCAAAAACATATAGAATTATGGAATAGACCCTTAGTTAAGTGTATTAAATAGGTTGTACATTTTTTCGAGTCATTTTTTGAATATGTCTTCTTTGTATTCAGATAATCCTGATATTTTACCTACAGGACATCAATAGGATTTCCTTTGGTATCTGTTTTCGAGTTCCGTTCACTTTTGAGTCAGGTGAATAGATAATTTTCTATATGCATGAGAAATAGTATAAATATTTGAATTGTTAATATGAATTGAATCATGCTTCTTAATAACTAACTAACACACACACACACGTGTGTGTGTGTGTGTTTATTATTATCCTTATTACGATAAAGCATAATCAATTATTGAATCTGAACTTTTTATATGAGCCAATATATACTTTCGAATTGACTTCTGAATTGATAGCTCGTCATTTGATTGATGTCATGAGTTGAGTCTTAAAATATAAATATATTTGTTTGATTATTATATGAACCTATGGCATGTTAGTTAGAATACTCATGCTAACAAGGTAGTGTTAGTATTTGTGCGCATCGTATCTGAATCCTAGTTGGTCGGGGGAGTCACCAACCTGTGTGGACTGATCATCCCACAGTACGAAGCCTCATACTCATTGCATTTTAATTTTCTGACGAGCTTTACCTTATGATATTCTTGTTGTGATTTATTTGAGAAACTTTTCTATAAGAACCTAAAGCCATAATTGTATATATATTTTTTATTGTTGTATTACCTCGTTTATATATATTGAACGTTATATCTATTCACTGAGCTGTTGAACTCACCCTCTCATTATTTATCTTTTTCAGACTTATAGCTTGTTAGCGAGTCATTTTTGTTGGACCTTTAGAACCTGCTCTTTTAATTGTAATTAGTACTTTTCTTTTATGTTTAGTTAATGCTCCACGACTATAAAATTGTATTAACTGTTATATTAAGATAATCAAATTATATTATCAAGTTAATTTTGTTATTTGTATTGCGTTGAACTCTGATTGAGTTATTTAATAGATAAGTTTATGTGTAAGTTTGGGTTCGCATAAGAAAATCTTATCTGTATATGGGTTACATATCTGAAAATCGGGTCGTAACATAATTCAAGAGGAAGAATAACCAATCTACATAATCCAACAGTACAGGTGAAATGACTAGCAAACAGCACACAACATGTAATGTATTGTTTGGCAGTTGAACTATCTTGGCTCCCAAGGAGCACCGAAGAATCCAATTCGTCCATCAAACCCTACTCTACAGATCCACATTTCTTCTTCCAAAATCACAACAAGAAAAGAAAAGGGAAAATCTTATGATTTCAAGAAGAAATCTACTGACCTGTTTGCCTTGGTTTGGCGAAGGAGAAGTTAGGAAACCCCGAGTAAGAGCTATTTTGGGAATTGAAAGGACGGGAGAAAACAGAGAGACATAGGAGGGAAACTGGCTGCTTTGGAATTCGCATTCCTTGGCCCAGTATTTATATAGACATGACGAGTTGAATTGAGTTGAGTCGAGTCGAGTCGAGTTGAAAGAAGAATCGTATAACAGAATAGCTAACAAAACTGTGCTTTGCAGTTTGTTACTCAGGCAGCAAGCAGGCCGTTGGAAATCGAATTTAATTTAATAACTGTTTGCCACGTGTTTATCCTTCGCGTGCTGAGTCTCTCGCTTGTGTAAATGTTTCTAGGCCTCGTCTCTTGATTTTTCGTCTTCCTCGGCAGCTCGGAAAGTGCAAAAACATTTTTTATTATTATTAATGTAGCTATTCGGATCAGTTTGTGTATATCTCGATTAATTTTACAGATCTTGAAGTTAATAATTATATAAGTTTCCAGTAGCCCTAAGATTTGTGGAACTCGAACTGGTAACCTATAAGAAGCAAATCTAAAATCTGACCAGTTTAACTGCAGCCCTCGGGGTTTCAAATTTTTTTTTATCTTGCCTTTTCATCAATATATTTTTTTAAAAAAATTATTTATTTAATAAAAATATTCTCAGTTAATCGATACTATTTTTTTATAAAAAGAATTAAAGACACTTATTTGTATTTATAAAAATTAATATTTTCTTTACGATGTAGATTTTAAACAAGG
>Ga0307515_10015730_pt1 | contig 13919 bp, 9 predicted proteins | sample 17_EM_MG_FD_194513 | JGI IMG/M metagenome (GOLD analysis project Ga0307515, IMG submission 194513) | Populus trichocarpa ectomycorrhiza microbial communities from riparian zone in the Pacific Northwest, United States - 17_EM | ecosystem: Host-associated > Plants > Roots > Unclassified | place... | reverse complement strand
GTCGGGCTTTGGTTCGTTTCCGGTCCCCGCCTAACTGGACCTCTACAGTAACTTGCGGCCCACACTCTCTCTCCCCACTTTCTTGCGTTTTAACTTTTAGAGTCTGTTTGGTGGTTGTGGGTGCTTTTCAAATAACTTTTCATGTTAAAATACATGTCAATGATATTTTTTTATTTTTTAAAAATCATTTTTGACACCAGCATATCAAAACGATCTAAAACGTACAAACCATATTAAATTTTAATTAAAAAAATTAAAAAAAATTAAAAAAAAAAATTTCAGAAGCTCCTGTCAAGCCTATTAAAACACAGAAACAAGGGTTGTACGTGCCAAGATCTTTCATCAGACCATGATTCTCAAGCATCAAGGACTAGAGCAACAAAGAGCTCTGCAATGAATGAAAATTAACAGAAACAATAAAGAGGGCAGCAAAAATACTCTGAAAATCAACGTTAAAAAAAAATAAAACAGTAAAATGACCGATTTATCTCTGAAATCTAAAAAAATAGATATTCTTACTAGTGATATTTTTATCTTTTTTATTTTTTTTAAACTTCTCTTATAATCATAAAAAATTAAGGCATGTCTTCAAGGTTGTTTTTGTCTTTTTACATGGTTTTTTTTTTGTTAATTCCAAAATCATGAAGGGCATTTTGGACATTTCACACTCAATAATTATTCGTTAAAATAAAAGGCTGCTGGTGTTTTTCTCAGGCATCATTCTTTTAATTACAATTATTTGTTTTAGATTCTTTTTTGTTATTGATTTTTTTTCGGTTTTATCCTTCAGTAATTGATCTGTTGGAGATTGAGCTTCGTAATTTTTAATTTATTGTGCTTCTAATTTAATGACCCGAGTCACAAGTTTGAAAAACTTAACACGGGACAACATTGTTTTGGCTCTTTTTTTTTATTTCATCGTTTGACATTTTGTTTTTTTTTTAAAATGATTATGCGGTTATCTTCAATTTATTTTTTACTAGTTTATCCATGGCTCATGACCAGAGCCACATTTTTTTTAATAGAGTTTTTTTAAAAATTTTATTTTGTGTTTATTTAATTTTTAAATATGTTATTCTGATTCATCTATTTTTGTTTTTGTTTTATAAGGATGAACTTTATTTTAAAAAATACAAAATATTTATTTTTAGATAATATTTATAATATGTGCAACTTTGCATTATATTTTTCATTTTATTTTATCCAATCATTTTCATGTGTGTCTATTTCTATTATTATTTAATTTTAATGAAATATTAGCTTTAATAAAAAAATCTAGTTAATACATTCGAATAATTTTTTCATGTTACAAGACCAAATATTTTGGTCTACAACTATCTCTCAAATTTTATAGGTTTACCTTTTGTTGTTGTTAACGATTTGTTTTTTCATTTTACTTACATATATAGTTATTGATTTATTTAATTAAATGCTAGCACGAGCCTTTTGATTTAAAATTTAAAATTTTTTTATGTAAAAAAATATGTCGAGAAAACCTGTAGACCCATAATTTTTTGAAAAAAAAGTGTATGAAACACGACAAAGCACGAGTCAAATAATTAGTGATTAACTAGATTGCTTTTGGTTAATATCTTATAATATAATGAAAATATATATAAAAAATAGAAATATATTTAGGTAAATGAAGACTTAAAATAAATTTGTAATGACAACAGTTTTGAAGAAATTTTTTACATTTTAAAAACCTGAAAAAAATGGACACATATCTTCTCTATTCCCACTGTCTTCATTTTGTATGTCTCGAGATGGTAATCATGTGTTGATTTAGATTCAGTTCATTAAATTAATATGAAAATACTAAAAAAATATTAATTTAAAATAATTTTCAATTTTTTTCAAAAATACATTTGAAATGCAAAAACAAAAATGATCTAAATTTGATTACTTAAATCCACTATATTGCAACTTTAAATACAAAATCATCTTAACAAGTTTGATTTTTTATATTATTTAAATTTCTTATAAATATATAATATTTTTTTAGAATTTTGATTGCTGTGAAAAATATTTAATAAGCTGAATCTAAAAGTATTCTAACCATTAACAAACACAATATTTAGAAAATTTTAATCTTTTATTTATTTTGGAATCATGATAAGGCAAGCTATTCGAGTAACTAAACTTAAAAATTGAAAGAAGGGCATGAGTTTTATATAAATAACAAACCTAGAAGTCTTCCCAAAACTCATTTAACCTTTGTATAAATAAACTACTAGCACAAAAATTCAACTAAAAAATCTAAAATCATATATCAATTAAAATGATAATAATACAATCTGATAATTATTACTATTATTATATAATTTAGTTGTTTTTATGCTTATATTTTATGTTATGAAAAATTACAGTTTATATTATTGATGAATATAAAATAAACCAAACTATAAAATCATCTATGCTGTAAACTGTTATGCGCAGTAAAATTTAAAATATAAACTGTAATTTTAAAAAAGTAGGAAGGGTAGAAGGAAGAAGAACTAAATTATAATTACGATGAGTTATGTTTTTCATTTAATATTAATAGTTTTTATTATTTTATTTAAATTCAAGAATTTACCGAGATTGTACAGTCTAGAGTACTCTATAAGATAGTTGACCCTCTACGCTATCAATTCTCAAGTCCCGAGCCATCCCTTTTAATCTTCCTTTTTGACAAGGAGTTGATACTCCTACAGTGAATTTCCAGTGGGTCCCAAGGCCTCCAGTCTATTTTCCTCTTCACCAAATCGAAGTGTACCGTTAAGAACTGTACACTCCCCATCGACACAACCCCTCTCTCTCTCTATCTCTATAAACACCCTCACTCACTCTCTCTCTAGAAATTCCCATTTATTTATTTAAAGCTTAATCACTCACCCTCCACAACACCAACGTTGCTTCTTTCTCCCTTCAAATAATCAAAAACTCTCTTTATACTCTGAAACCAAACACGCCACAACACAACTCATAACAGAAAACCGAGCACTCCATCATTTGACCCTCTGTCTCTCTATAAACTGACCTTCTTAAATTAAATTAAGGAAATGGATCTTACGACCGCATCCGGAGCTAGATCCGGACCCGAGCTTGACGAAACCGGACTGGATTCCTTCCAACTCGGTGAAGATATCCGTCACTTAATCACTGCGCCATCAGAAAACGCGAGTTCTTTCATTGCTTTACTAGAATTACCAGCTAACCAAGCCGTGGAGTTGCTTCATTCGGACTCGGGTCAAAAACAGTACCCGAACTTGACTTTTCCCTCAAACACTTCCGCCATATTCTCCGTTTTTAATGGCGGTAGTAATTCAACGGATTCCAGCCCCGTTCCGTCAAACTCGAGCTCGAAGGATCTCGAGAAAGCATCAGCCGTTAAGTGTGAGCCATTAGAGACGGGGTCTTACCTTGATTCATCTCATCCGTTGGTCTCTGATCCAACCGTGGATAATTCGGCGCCAAATGCAAGGCCGTCCTCGAAGAGAAAGGAACGAGAGAAGAAGGTAAAGATTAGGGTTTCTTCGAGGGAATCTTAAGATTTGCGGCAAATTAGTGAATGATGTGTTGAATTGAGATCAATTGTTGTGAAATTAGGTTAAAGCAGCATCAAAGAAGAGCAAAACTGAGAGTTCTCAACAAGAAGAAGACATGCTGCCTTACGTTCATGTTCGAGCTCGGCGGGGACAAGCAACAGATAGCCATAGCTTAGCAGAAAGAGTAATTTGATTTAATTTTGTCTAATTTGATTATTATTAAGAAGTTGATTAATTGGTAATTAATTGATGTGCTAATTTTATTTTTCTAGGCGAGGAGAGAGAAGATTAATCAAAGAATGAAGTTATTACAAGAACTGGTCCCAGGCTGCAATAAGGTTAGTTAGCAAGATATGGTAATGATTTAGGTTTTTTGTCTTTTTAATTAATCGTCATTTGATTGTGATTTGTTTTAATTATGTTTACCTTAAAAGCGGGTTTTGGATTTTGGATTATGTGTGTTAATTTAAGGTGGGTTTGTCATTGTCACCTTTTTACATAAGAAAAAGTTGTCCTTGCTTTTGCACCAAGAAAAGTGTCATCTGGGTTTCATGGTGGCATTTTTGTAAATTTATCTATTTTTAGTGGTTTTCCTTTTGTTTTTTACCCACTTTTTGTTTGTCAGAGGTTCCTTTCGAGGATAGTTTGGTCATTTCATAGATACTGGGACCGTGATTCGGTAGAGATATTGCCGTGTTCCAATAAATTGATCCACAGGACCCTTTAAAGTTTTCTCAAAGATTGACCTTAAAGCTCATGGAAATGACAGGAATACCCTTATGGGATTAGACCAGAAATTTATTGTGTGGAAACTAGCTGGAGGTGCCTTGAAACAGTTAATATTCTTGCTGTATATATTGATTGGGTCCCATCTCCTTGGACATAAGAAAATCTGGCTCCAGTTTGAAAGGTGAATGGCACCAACTTATCTTACAAGTTTGGTATCCATCTTTGATGGACGATGAAAAAAATGACAAAAGGCTTCCATGAGAGAAGTTTATGGGCCTAATTTTCTAGACCTAACTGCAAAGAGACATGATGTGATTGTTGATAATCAAACCCATATAATTTGTTAAAACAAAGAATAGACGGGTTTTTTTTTCTTTTTTCCCATCTAGCTCCTGATAAAAGGAATTACAACATGGATATATTTTGCTTCCTGTCTGAATAAAGTGATTTTGACCACGTATAGATTACAATAATCAGTGATAACCCTCCCTCCAGGGACCACTAATTGTGATTTTCTGAAGTTTCAGAAAGTAACAGAAGTTTAATTGTCAAATTGACTGCGCTGTAGATGCTTCTCATGCATGTTGCTTCCGTTTGCGTTTCTCTTATAAAGTGAGCACGTACAGCATAAGAGGCTATTACGTGAAATTGAAACCATAAATTAGTTTTGGGACCATATGTATTATGTAAATGCGCTTCCTGAGATTAACTGAGCAAAAGGCCATAACTGGCATGCCCCTTTTGTGTCTTCTCTACACGAATTATTTATTGAATCCTAAAGTTCATGTTATGATCCACATGCACCTAAGCAGTTTATAAGGGGCTCTTGTGGGCTTCACCAAAATTTCTTCAAGTACTGAATATGTTGTCCTAAGAGAGTGCGGATTAATCAGTGTACGTTCAACCTTAACTTTTGATCAAGTTGTCTCTTTCTTGCTAGATGTTGCTGCCATATCGTTTCTGTAATTCATGGTGTAAGTATTAATACTACCGAGTTGAAAGTTCTTCAAAGTTACACCCATGTAATGCTGCCAGCAAAAATATGTCTAGTGCTTTCTTATCTGCAGATTGATTATTGGCTTGTTATGCTTGTATTTGATCATTGTTTTTTTAACTAGGATTGCTTTTCAATTTAAAGTGGAAAGAGTAAAAAATGAAGCCCAATCCTTTTGTATATACAAATAATATTAGTGTCATCATAAATAACTAGCATGGTGGTCTCTGTAAGCAAACATATATATATATATCTCACCTGTCTGGTTATATACATGCATGTCTTCTTTGCTTTGATCTCATCGAATTATTTACTTGATATTATCTCTAACTAGCTGCCCCTGGATTATTGCAACTTGCTCCCTCTTTAAATTACAACTTGTCTTAGCTATTGAAAGTTATCTTTCTCTGCAGATTTCTGGTACAGCATTGGTTTTGGATGAAATTATCAACCATGTGCAGTCCCTGCAATGTCAAGTGGAGGTGAAAATTTCTTCCTTTTATTTTTTTGGTTTTGGGGGTGGGGAATATTAGGATTCGTAAACAGCAGCAGTTAGATCAACTGTTCTTGGGTGGGTTGGGCAGGTGTTAAAATAATGTTAACAGGATAGGAAAGGGTGATTCCAGTTTTTGAAGGTAGATGGGGGGTTTCCCTATTTTACTTAGACCACTGGGTAATGGGAGAAGGATGTCACATTCGACCACCTGATGTGCCCTCTCATTGAGGAGCTGCAACATCTATAATTCTAGACCACTAGATTTGTTGATTTTTTTGGATGCCATTTTTTGTATCATCTCTGTGTTAGATGCAAAGCTTCTAGAATTGTCAAGCTCGTATCATCTCTGTGTATGTTAGAAAGCTTACCTACTTCCATAATTCAATGCCATGATCTTATTCTGGTTGTCTTTGGTTCCAGTTCTTATCAATGAGACTTGCAGCAGTTAACCCAAGAATTGATTTCAATCTCGACAGCATGTTGTCTGCAGAAGTAAGTATCGGTTTTTGCCTTTCTATTTTTCCTCCTGGGTTTCGTGCCATAGCACAGCAAAAGTTTATACCTTGTGTAGCTGCATGCTGGTTTAGCTATTTCTATATACCCTTCACAAATCTGCTCTGGTGCATCAGCTGTTCACCACCTTGAAACACTTCTACTTCTATTGGATTTCTAGATTTTCAGTGCGTACTTGTTATGTCTATTTTATTAGCATTTTGCCGGTGCTTTATTAGGTAGATGGAAACAAAAAAGTAAGCTTTTGTAATTATGATACAGTCATCACAATAAATTTACATCTGTTTCCTGATAGGACAGTTTTCCTTCACTATTACGTGCAAAGCGTTGGGTCAAATTTGGGCCATGCCATGCCATTCCATTCCATCTACATAAATTTTTACCTTCAACTGTGGAGTTGTTCTGGAACGGTTGGTCTAAGGTCCAATTCAATTATATCTCCGAAGAAAGTACACTTTACCTTGCCTATTGTATTTGTTGATTATGTTTAATTATGGCATTGCTGATTTACCCTGTACATTTGAAATCACTGAATTTTCCCAAGCACTGTGGCATTTCATGCCATGATCTGTAATTTAAATGAAATCCTGATGCTTCATTTAAATTATTTCCTTGATAAAAACATTTCCTTGGTAATTATAATTCATTTACTTCATAATCTTCACAAGTTTATGCAGTAAAAATGTATATGAATTAGCTAATTTGCTGCTCCTTCTAAACTTGCAGAGTGGATCTCTAATTGACAGTAACTTCCCCGGCATGGTAATGCCTCTGATGTGGCCAGAAGCCGAAGTCAATGGAAACAGACACCAGTTCCAACAGCACTGGCAGTTTGATGCGCTTCACCAGCCAATTTGGGGAAGAGAAGAAGACAGCCATAACTTCATTACTCCCGAGAACTCTCTTTTAAGTTACGACTCTTCAGCAAATTCAGGTAGATTACATGCTAGTTTATTCTTTTATATATTTTGTCAGGAAAAAAACAAAAGAATGAAAGAAACCAACGTCCCTCATTATCTCATGACGTCTGCCTATCTTATGAATAGAAAAGCCCCCCCCCCAACATTAAGAAGAAAATGAGCACTGTTTAATAAAAGATCATATCATAGAAAAGGTAATTCATGCAAGTAATTTTTCCAATTTTTAAAAATGTTTATTTATTAAGATTTGAAGTATACATGAAATGGAAGAGCATTTTATGTTTGGATGTTAAAACTGGCAAGGGAATTTGATTGCTGGCTTCTAGCTTTGCTCGTATTACTTCAAAATCCATGGCGACTGTTAAAACATGGACGGTGGAATCTGGTGTCTATGATCATTAACATTTCTCAGTTCTTTATAAGGTGGAAAAGTTATTAGGTCACTCCTTTTTGTTTCAAACATGAATAGATTGAAACTTGACTTAAATTGTCGTTGTGATGCAGCATCTCTGCACTCCAATCAATTGAAAATGGAAGGCAGAATGAAGCTCCACCAGTAGCTAGTACTGTATATATCAATATTAGCAGTTAGCAGGAAATGGAAAGGAGGCCTCAGACATTTAATCTGGTTTTCCATGTCTTCAGTTTACCAGTCAGTTGGAAATCCAGAATTCTCTAGCTGGGGATGAGAAATTTCAGCTCGTATCTCTTGTATAGTTATAAATCTATATACGATTTACTACATACATATATTTATACTAACTCATTTGAGAGTCATTCAATCCAATGCTTCATATACGAGATGATTGGTGATTCATATTGTAGAAACGAACAATTATCGGTTAACTATTATGAAAGCCGCCACCTTTTACCGCATCTTAATTTTCCTCCTCCTAAATTCTTCTCTTTGTAAGGTTTTCACGCTGCAAGTTTCAGGATCCATTTGAGTTTACCAGCCCCAAAAATCAGAACTCGAAGAAGCAAACACTTCGGTTCATGATTTTATGGAATGTTTGGAGCAGCGGCCGAACCAACCATTGTTTCATCATTTTCTGATTATTTTTTTTGTTTTAAATTATTTTTTTTTTGTTTTAACATGTTGATATTAAAAATGAATCTTAAAGAATAAAAAAATATATTATTTTAATATATTTTCAAATTAAAAACATTTTGAAAAGTCATGTTTATAATTGTTTATTAATTTTTTTTTTTGAAAAAAAAAAGCTGCGTATAGACGAAAACAACCCCAAAGAGTTATTAGTAGAAAGGAAAGCTAAAGAAAACAACAAAAGATCCCAAAGGAATGCTTTTACAAAGCGATGAGTTCTGGAGTTAAATTTTTACAATACCATCACTTGGATTAAAAAAAGAAAAAAAATATTATGCACAGACTAATTCAATGATATTTTCAATGTATGTAGAAGGTTTTCTTCCGTGTGTTTTGAGCAGTTTCTTAATGATTACAACAAATGATTAATAAATTTTTCATATTTCGTTAAAAAGAAGAAGTTAGAGGTAGGGTTGTTGATGGTCAATGATTGAAGTTTGTGAAGAGGTTTAACGAAAGAAAGAATGTGTCGACGGTGAGTTGGAATTCCACTGGAGCTTGCTTGGGAGATAAGTAAAGGCCATGTCTTCTTGGGTTCATTGGATGTATAAACGGCAAGGTTTCGATATCAAATTACTCTAGTAAAAGAGAAGACAATCTCTCTTTCATACTATAATACTCTCCCATATAAAAGAAAATGCCATGGATCGCTTGGACTTACATTACAGTATTTTCAATATATATTAGAGGATCATCTGTCAATATGTTGAATATCTTACACTTCTTGAATTTTGAAAATATGTTAGAGGCTCATCTTGCAATATGCTGGAGGATTATTTTGTTATAGTCAACACGCCATGCTCATTTTTCATAGTTACCTTGCTGCCACTATTTTTGTATTTTCCATCCTTTTATCTTAAGAAAAGTAGACTTTTTATTATACAAGGATTCCATTCTCGTAGGATGTAGATATGGAAAATCCTTTTGGTACGCCTGGACTTCTTAAAGTTGATAAAGTGATCATTTTGAGGAGAATATGTTCTCCAAGGAAAGGAAAACCTACGCTGATCGGCTATATGTGATCAACCAGTAGTTGAAACGGTAATCTTTGGTGAGTTTGATTATTGTTCTGCACTATGTATTGCGTGCTAGTTTAGATTTTTGACTGGTTTGTCAGGTATGCTATATGGAGTGGATGACGTCTTTCTGTCTACCAAATGTGTAATCATGGCCGCGAATGAAATGGACTGAGACACTAGCTATGTTTGGCTCCAATTGGGACCTGAGTTCAATTAACAATACTGATCATAGTCATACCCTTATCCTTGATGGTGAAATATTGTTGTCTGAGGAGTTCGGCCCCAGAATTCATAATTTGAATTTATCCCTGCTATATCTCAAGTGAGCTGTGCCTAGTTGATGTGACAATCCCAACATTTGATGGCCACCTAAATTATGAGCTTCAATGAAGTACTGTCCTGTTGACACTTGACAGATGAAAGCTCAACTGCAAAGCCTGTTTGTCAAGATGATTTTCGGTAACAAATGAGGAACGTTGCTGGATTGTTAGTTATTCTAACTCTTAATTACAGGATTGCCAATTATTTTGCAGGAAATGTAAGTGACATCTCCTTCTCAAACATAATCATTAGCACAAGATACTATGATCCGTCATGGTGGGGAGAGCAGAGCCTATTATTTATGTGACAACCTGCGATACTGAGTTTCCAAAGAGGGTAATATCTAACCTACCATTCATCAACCTTACAGCGAATTCTGAAAATGGTGTCATCTTGTTAGGTTCTAAAGGTGGCCTACTGAGCAACCTGAGATTCAGTGGCATGAATCTGACTTGCAGAAGATGGGCAAATTATCCAGGTGGGTTGGTAGACTACAGACCTGGATGCCAGGATGTTGTTAATCACGGTGCAGCCGGGATCATCATGGAATATATCGAGGGCTTCGATCGAGGTTGAGAATGTAAATATCAGATGGTCTAACTATCAAAATGAACTGTGGGATAATCCTTTGGATTTCAGACCTTTCGACTTTAAATAACATTTCTTTGCTCAATTTCCTTTCTGCTTTGTATAAACAAAAGATATAGCTAGGAAACCATGAGAGCGACCGTCCCGCAATGTCATTCTTGGATAGAAACAATGGAGTGAAGTTCCATTTTTTTCTACATTTGGGGCGCAGGTGATCTTTTGAAGATTCATCTCGAGAAAACACTGTTTGCAGTATGTAACTAAAATATTGTCCTGGGTTGCACGAATCAATTTTTTAAAAATATATTTTCTAATAAAAATATAATGATATTGTTAACATGTTTTCTAATAAAAAAGAATTTAATCATGAATTTTATATATATATATATATATATATATATATATATATATATATATATTGGAAGCAAATCAGAACAAATCATGAAACCTAATTAACTCCCAATTAAACACGATATTAAATGATGAATTTTTTTTAAAAAGTCAATTAAAAAAAAACTGAGTGAATTCGGTTAACCTGTCAAATTCACAACCAGAGTAATGAGATGGGGACAAACCAATACAAAGAAAATTCAATGTTGAAGGACCCTTGACTTGGGTTATGAGACCGAAATAATATCTTAGGAAAAAAAATAAAAAAAATAATCCGATTTAACTGTGGTTAAAATGTCAAAATCAGCGATCTTGATTATGAGACCAAGACATACCTATAGAAATCAAATCAAAACAGATTATTAAACTCAATTCTCAACCGACCCAGTGTTGAATAATGAAATTGGAGAAAAAATTCAATTAAAAATAAAATACAAAAAATAACCCTAGTCTACTCGGATTAACCCCTTAAGCACTATTCCCGAGTCATGAGGTCAAAATAACATAATAAAAGTAAATAAAATAAATCATGAAGCCTAATTCTCAAACAACTCAATATTAAAGAATGAAATTAGAAAAAAAAAGTTAATTAAAAAAAAACCTGAGCTAACATGGTTAACCTGCCAAACCGGGTCAACCTCTTAAACTCGTGATCTGTGTTACGAGAGTGTGATAACTCAATAAAAAACAAATCTAATATTAAAGAATAAAATTTAAAAAATATTAAATAAAAAAATAAAAAAATTAAAACACTATATTCTAATAAATAATACTCGAAGACCTCCTCTCTTTTTTTATTAAGTTTATAGTTGATCATAGTTTTAGATAACAAAGGATGTGATTAAATGCCAAAATTTGTTCAAGGACTAGTTTTCCTAATAATTTGTTTAGGGACTGATCGCACTTCAACCAGTAGTTTAGAGGGCTGAACACATTTTATCCTTTCAAATAGCACCATTTTACTTTGCTGCTCTTCAAGATTTGTAAGATGTCAAAAAAGAAAGAAAGAAAGAAAAGAAAACCTTAAACGTAATTAAGGGCTTATGTTACCTACGCTAGCGTGTCGTCAAGTGCACTTTCTGGGCTTTCTACATTGCATCATATGACAAACAAGTTCACAGCCATGTGCTTAGATGTGAATTGCCCTTTTATGTACGTAGATCTACAGAATTCTCTGATTGATATGCACTCAAAATGTCGAAACCTTAACTTCTCAAGAAAGATCTTTAAAAACATGCCTGAGAGAACTGTTATTTCATGGAATGCAATGCTTGTGGGAAAGATCAGGTGCTCGAACTTTTCAAATTGATGGAAGAAGAAAGTAAAGTCAAACCTGACAGTGTCACTTTTCTGGCTGTTCTATCTGGCTACAGCCATGGAGGATTGGAAGATAAAGGGCTGGAAATCTTTGATGAGATGGTGGAGGGGAACGATGAGGTCGAAGCAGAGATTGAGCATTATGGGTGTGTAGTTGACTTGCTTGGGCGTGCTGGCCGAGTGCTTTTGCTTTTATAAAAAAGATGCCTTTTGAACCTACCGCTGCTATTTGGGGTTCGCTTTTAGGTGCTTGTAGAGTCTATTCAAACACTAATTTTGACGAATTTGTGGGTCGCCATCTGGTAGAAATAGAGCCTGAAAATGCTGGGAACTGTGTCTTTCCTTCAACTTTATATGCTTCTGCAAGGAGGATGGAAGATGTGAGAAATGTGAGCGAGTTGATGATGGAGAAGGCAAGCTGTGATAGAGGAGACTGGAAGAAGCTGGATTGAAGTTGACCAAACCCTTCATCCTTTTTATGCAAGTGACCTGTCCCATCCTTGGAGAGAAGAGGTATTTTTGAAGGTAAAGGAATTCTTGGTGAAATTCAAGGAAGCTGGATATGTTTCTGATGACCAGAGTTACGTTTTATATGGTATGGATGAGGAGCAAGGAGAAAAATACTTCTAGGCCATAATGAGAAGCTGGCATTGGCTTCTAGACTAAATAAAAAATAAAATGTGTAATAGAGAAAAGAAATAGAAAGGCTGTGAAATTTAAAAAGGGTTAGTTGGTCTACATTCAAAATAACTATAGAGATGATTGTGTCGTTTTTCACCCGCTATGTTTCGAGTTAAATCAGTATTTTTAACTTATAAAAAATATATTCAAGTTTTGTTAATATTTTTCTAGAAAAAACATCAAACAATGAGGAGATTAATCTAACATGACCTGATTAATATAGAGTTAAAAGAAACTTGAATGATTGGTAAAAATATAATTTGACTCATAAAAATTAACATTTTTTTAAAATATTAAAACGGCAACATATTGGATCGATTTGGACCAACCCAGATTAACCTGAATTATGAGACTATGATAACTTATATAAAACAAATTATAAAACTCAATTCTTAATCAATTTAATGTTGAAAATTGAAATTAAAAAAAATAATAAAAAAACAAAACAAAATCGACCTGAGTTCACCTTCCAAACCTGTGACCTGAATAATGAGATTGAGATAACCTCTTATAAAAAAAAATGACTTGAGCTAACATGGATTAACCTGCCAAACACGCGACCAAGATCATGAGACTGTAATAACCCTATTTAAAGCAAATCAAAATAAATTATGAAACTCAATTTTTAATAAACTCATTATTGAAAGATGAAATTGAAAAAAAAATCAATCTAAAAACAGACACTATAAAACGATATGAGTCTATCCAGGTTAACCTACAAAACACGTAACTCAAATCATAAAATTAGAATAATCTCATAAAAAGCAAACCAAAATAAATCATGAAACCTAATTACTAATCAACCCAATGCTGAAGGATAAAATTGAAAAAAAATATCAATTAAAAAAAGAAAAAAAAACTTGAGTTAACCATGTTAACTTGCTAAACTCGCGACTCAAGTCATGAGACCGAGATAATCTCATAAAAAATAAATTGAAATAAACTATGAAGTCTAATTCCTAATTAACCCAATGTTAAAGAATAAAAAAAATCAATTAAAAAAAACCCTAATCAACTGAGTTAATTCGCTAAACTCGTAACACGAGTTATGAGACTAAATTAACCATGTATAAAACAAATCACAATAAATTATAAAATTCAATCTTCCATAAATCAAATCTTAAAAAATAAAATTTAAAAAAGAAATATAGATTTAAAAAAATATAAAAATAAAAAGCAAAAAAAAAATATTATTGAAATAAATAGTATTTTATGAGGTGATATACAATAAAAGCAAAATCCCTTTTAGTTTATTTTTAATTAATAATAATTAAATTTATATTAATTTTCATTTTATAATTTTCCAATTAAAA
>Ga0307515_10015729_pt1 | contig 13920 bp, 11 predicted proteins | sample 17_EM_MG_FD_194513 | JGI IMG/M metagenome (GOLD analysis project Ga0307515, IMG submission 194513) | Populus trichocarpa ectomycorrhiza microbial communities from riparian zone in the Pacific Northwest, United States - 17_EM | ecosystem: Host-associated > Plants > Roots > Unclassified | place... | reverse complement strand
AGGCCGATTCGCCGGTCCGCCGGGTCTATCCCGAGCGCCCGGTCGGCGTGCACCACGAGCAGCCCGAGCACGCCGCCGACGGCCAGGTTGAGGCCGAACCCGGCGAGCACCAAAGTTCGCACGACCGGCATGCCCCACAGGAGCCGCCACCCCTCGGCGATCTCCGCGCGCAGCCGTCGCCGGGTGCCCGGCGCGGCCGTGGTCAGGTCGGTCCGCAAGCCGACGAGCAACGCGGCCGAGACCAGGTAGGTGGAGGCGTCGACGGCGAGGACGGTCGGCGGGCCGGCCGCCGCGGCGAGAAGGCCGGCGGCGGCCGGTGCGGCGATACCCAGAATCACCTCGGTCGTCCAGACGATGCTGTTGGCCCGGGTCAACCCGGGCTTACCGACGATCCGGAAAAACGCGCCCCAGGCCGCCGAGTCGAACCAGCAGAAGCCGCAGCCGACTCCGACGGCGACCGCCAGCACGTGCCACACGGTGAGCACGCCGAGCAGGTCGGCAACTGGCACGCTGGCCAGCATCAGCGCGCAGGCCAGGTCGGCGCTGACCATCATGCGCCGACGGTCGAGCCGGTCGGCCGCTGCGCCGGCGAACAGGCCGAACAGCAGGTAGGGCAGCGCCTCGAGGCCGACCACCGCGGCGGTGAGCGTGGGCGAGGCGCTGGTCCGGTAGACGAGCAGGGGAAGTGCGACCGCGCTCGCGGCGGTGCCGGCCACCGAGATCGACCGGCTGGCGTACCAGCGGGTGAAGTCGGCGTCGAACAGCTGGCGCCGCTCGACGCCGACCGTGATCATCGGACCGCGAGAGCGGCCAGGTGCTGCTCCTCGACGCCGGTCAGCGTGAGGTGCAGGCCGGCCACGAGGTCGTCATGGTCGGGGTGGAAGCAGGCGTTGACGTCGCGATCGTCGGGGTGGAAGCAGGAGTTGACGTCGCCGGGGTGGAAGCAGGCGTTGACGTCGCCGTTACGCATCTCGTCCGGGTTGTCCTCCGGGCGGAAGCACGGCGATACGCTGCCCGCCGTCGAGGCCTTCACTGCGAGGTTTGGCATGTCGTTCCTCTCGTGTGCTCTGGTCGGGACTTGCATCAGGCCGTCGCCACCGGCGACGGCCACAGGTGCCAGCCGCGCCCGGTCGGCAGAACCGGGTCGCCGTGCCGCACCGTGCTGAAGCGCTCCAAGCCGGGAGCGACGGTGGTGGCCACCGCGATCATTGATCCGGCCGGCGCGATCTCACCGACGTGGTGGCTCAGACCGTGTGCGGCGAGTGCGCCGCTCACCTGCGCGAGGCCGTGCGCCACCGAGTCCGTGCCGGGGTCGGCTCGCAACGGCACAGGGCGGATCCGCAGCTTGTCGAGCGGCAGCCGCACGCACCGCGCCAGCGCCGGCCACCCGGCCAGCTTGGCGGCGGCGCCCGCCACGCGCTGGGGCGATTGCGCGCAGGACTGGATCAGCTCGTCCAGCGCACGCGCGGCGGCATCGCTCGCCCAGACCGACGAGCCCGCGCCTACCCGGGGCGCGTCGCCGCCGGCGACCGCGAGGTAGACCGGCACGTCGAGGTCGGTGGTCACGTCCAGCAGGCGGGCCGGCCCGCCGGCCGCCCGCTCGGCTGCGGCATGCCGTTCGGCCAGGCCGTCCGGCAGCGCGGACAGCGGCACCTCGGCGGCGTCCGGTCGGCCCGCGACGTACCAGCGCAGCAGCGCGTGGCTGACGCCGTCGTGCTCGATCAGCTCGCAGAGCCCGTGGTACGTGGCCTCGGCGACGGTTGCGCCCGCCGCGGTGCCCAAGCTGGAGGAGTAGCGCAGCAGGCCGCGGTAGAGGCGAACGTCGTCGCCGTCGACCGGCCACCGGAAGTAGCGCGGGTCGATGAGGAACACCGGATAGCGCACGCCGCCCGTCAACGTCGCGCACGCGGCCACCGCGGACGGGAACTCTGCGGCCCAGCGCCGCACGACCTGGTCAGCGGCCAGTTCGGGCTGCGCGGCAACCTCCCCCGCGGATAGCAGGATCGGGCCATCGGCCGGCCAGCGGCGGTTGTCGGCGGCCGACATCAGGTAGCGCTCGAGGGCCTCGAACCAGGCGCTCGCCATGGCCTGGTCGCCGGACCCCTTGCCCCAGCCGACCGCCATGTGCCTGCCCCGCCGGGCGAGCTCGACCTGGGTGGTGGATGCGTGCCGCGGCCCGACCGACCGCACCCGGGCGGTCAGACCCAGGCGGGCAACCTCCGCGATTGCGGTGTCGATGGCGCGCAGGGGCGACATGGAGCGGAACGGCAAGCGGTCCCTCCCCATTCGGGACGGCAGCAAGGCGGGGGAACTCTCCCAGCGCTGGGTCCACAGTGTCAAGGGCATCGATCTTCCCGCGCCCCGACGCATGGCCGGCGTTCTTCCACGAGGCTGGTCATACCGGTCAGGTTCTGCGGGTGCGGATCGTCGGTGTCGCGGCGGTGCGCACGGTCGTTGACCGATGACTCAGGATGTCGGTGGTGCAGTGGAAGGGCTGGTTGCGCCGTGCCGCTCCCGCGTCGCCACAGCCCGTGATCAATGGCCGTTGACGGCCGCTCGAATGGCGCGGTAGGCCGGCCACGGCACCTGAGGCCGCTCCAGACCCCGCCGCTCGAGGTAACGGCGGGTGGTGGCGCGGAAGTCGCGCAGGATGCGCAGCGGGTCGGTCAGGCCGGCCCGGTTCCGCACGCCGGGCTCGACCAGGCGTTCCGGCCGCAGCAGCCACTCGTCGCCGTCTGCCGCGAGCATCCCGCGGACGCTGGCGTTGTGCAGCTTCGACAGGTTGTCGTCGTGCCGGTGCACCAGCAGGCTGGCTGGTCCTTCGGAAACCGCGACACCGTCGGGCATCGCCACCCGGTAGCCACTCTCGACTGGCGCAACGGTGGTCCGTGCCATGACGACGGCCCCGGCCCTGTTGCGGGCCGTCAACACCACCGATGGATACGAGGCGAGCACGTCCGCGCCGACCAGTTCCGTCCCGGCGAAAGTGGTTGCGACCGCAGCTGTTTCGGTAGCGGGCAGCGGACGGGACGTGACGTCGGTCGGCGTGATCCTGATGAGGAGACGCAAGAAGTAGAAGTCGGTGAGCTTGGTCAGCGGCCAGTCGAGGTAGCGTCGCGACTCCGGCTGCCGTTCGAAAATCCGGTGCCAGAACACCCCGAGGTCACCGACCGGATCGGTGTGCACATCGTCGGGGCAGACGGCATCGCCGCGTACCAGGATCTGCTCGGCGCTCGCGAGCCCGCTGGCCGTCGGATCGGAGAAGAGCAGCGCGACACGCGCGTCGCGGCGCACGTTGTAGGCCTTCTGTGGATAGCCGAGCGAGGTCGTCAGCAGGAAAGTGCCGTCACCGCAGGCGATCCCGGAGGTGGGCCACGCCATCGGGGTGCCGTCGCGCCCGATCGTCGCAAACTCGCAGGTGCGGTAGGCCTCGAGCGTAGCGACTAGGTCGGATGCGGCCAGGAGCGGCTCAGGCTCGGTATTCATGCGCGACATCGTATCGATAGACAACTCCAACGCTGGCCGTCGCTCCGCGCCCAGGCGACGCGGCGGAACGCCTGCCGCGCGCTGGACCTCGCCGACCTGTAACGAGCCCGAGGGACTGCCGCGGCCCGCGCATAGCGCCTGGTGGCGTCCCTGCGGCACCTCGGGTCTTGCAGAGCCTCGGCGGTGCTGTGTTGATCTTTATGGCGGTGCGTACTCCGTAGCCGCCGCGGTGCCTCGCTGAGCGAGGTTGTCCAGGAACATGTCGAGTGCGAAGTCGAAGCGCTCGTGCCCGTTACCCGAGGCCAACTCGGCAGCATGTCGCGTGGTGTGCGGGAATTTCTCCGTGGGAAGGGCTTCGAAGCGGCGTATCAGTTCGGCGCGGCTCAGGACCCAGACCGCGTCGGGGTCCTTTTGCCGGCGGTGGACCATCGAGATCTCCAGCGCGTAGCCGGCGACGTAGAGGGAGAGGGTGTCGATGGCCCAGGCCGCGCTTCGGGGGTCGACACCCGCGGCGAGCACGATCGCGAGTAAACCTTCGCGGACCCGCAGAGTTTCCAGGTTGGTGGGGACGATGGCCAGGGCGGCGCGAGAGATGCCTGGGTACTCGAGGTACTGGTCGCGCAGCTGGGTGTACACGTCCTTGAGCTGTTGTCGCCATCGCGCCGGATCGGCTGTGGGTAGCTTGATCTGGGAGCACAGCGATCCGAGCAGCAGGTCGTCGATGTCGGCCTTGTTGACGATGTGGGCATAAAGGGAGGACGGGCCGGTGCCGAGCACCTTCGCGACGCTGCGGATGGTCAGCGCGTCGTACCCGTCCGTGGCGACGACCTGGAGTGCAGCGTCGGTGATCCGCTCAGTGGTGATGGGTGTCCGGCGCGCCACCGAACTGGCGGGAGCGGCATCGGGCTGAGCGTGCCGGGCGGCCCGGCGCCGGGAGGGGTCAACTGCCATGCCCGCCGCCGAGGCCCGCACCCAGGGCGGGCAACTCGACCTCCACGAGAACGACGGTCAACTCGCGCTCGAAATCGCCGGGCTCTCGGGTAAGTACCGCTCGATCATCAACTGGGGAGGCGGCGCGCAACGGATCCTCGACCAATACGGCACGGTGCTGCTAGAACTCCCCGACGACGGCTCCATGACCCGTCCGGAGGCACTTCGCGGAGACATCCGGCGCATCCTGCTCGAGTCACTGCCGGCCGGCACCGTGCAGTGGGGCAAGAAGCTCGTCTCGGCGACCGCCATCGGACAGGGGCGTCACGAGCTCACGTTCGCCGACGGCGAGTCGGCCGTTTCCGAACTCCTCGTGGGCGCCGAGGGGACCTGGTCGAAGGTCCGGTCGCTGCTGTCGGACGAGAAACCGACCTACGCGGGCATGAGCTACCTGGACACTTACCTGCACGGCGTCGACCAACGCCACCCCGAGGCGGCCAAGGCGGTCGGCAGCGGTGCCATGAAGTCCCTGGTCCCCGGCAAGGGATTCCTCGCGCACCGTGAAGCGGGTGATGTCATTCACACCTACGTCGTCTTCCACCGCCCGGTCGAGTGGTTCGCCGAGATCGACTTCGCCGACGCCGACATCGCCAGGAAGCGGATCGCCGACGAGTTCGACGGATGGGCCCACGAGTTGCTCTCCCTGATCACCGACGCCGAGACCGGGCCGATCCTCCGCAGCATCTACCAGCTCCCCAACCGGCACCAGTGGGACCGGATCCCCGGCGTCACACTGCTCGGCGACGCGGCACACGTGACTGTCCCCGGCGGCGATGGCGCGAACCTCGCGATGCTCGACGGCGCCGAACTCGGTCAGGCGATCGCCTCGCACCCCGACGACCCCGAGACTGCCCTCGCCGCGTACGAGAAGGTCATGTTCCCGCGCAGCGAAGCCGCAGCCATCGCCGCACACGAACTGATCGAGCTCATCTTCGGCGCCGGCGCACCGCAGGGCCTCATCAACCTCTTCAAACGGAACTGAAGCAGGCTCCCGGTGGGCGGGTCGCGGTGTCGACAGCTTGGAGATGAATCGTTGATGCCGCCCAGTGAAGCTAGCCGTCATGACGAATGACATCAGCCGCCGGGGGTGCTTGGCCGTGGTGCCGCGGCAGGCACCATTTCGCGCGTGCTAGGCATTCCAACACAATGAAAGCAAGGGGTGGTATGAAGAAGCTGTCCGCCGTCGCGCTCTTCGCAGCAGCATTTGTGCTGGCAGGAGCGTCGGCCGCGCAAGCGGCAACACCAAGGGCCGTCAATGTCGCGGCGATCGGTGACTCCTACGCCGCGGGCACCGGCGCGGGTGACTACCAGCCCGGCACCGAGGGACAGTGCTGGCGCAGCGCCAACTCGGCCTCATCGGACCTTGTGGCGAAGTTGCGGGCCGTGAATGTGCGGGTCAACTTCGCCGACGTTGCCTGCAGCGGGGCGTCGATCTCGGATCTGGACCAGCCGTTCCGGGGCGAGCCGGCCCAGCTCGACTCGCTGAACGCGAAGACCGACGTGGTCATTTTGACGATCGGCGCGAACGACGTCTCGTTCCCGGCCTATGGCGGGCTGTGCATTGTGGACGACTGTTCCGGCGATGCGACCACCGCCGAACTGGAACGGATCCCCGCCATGCAGGCGAATCTGACCACGCTGCTGGGGACCATCGCGCATAGGAGCCCGCACGCACAGATCGTGCTTGCCGGGTACGGCCGCCAGCTCAACCCGGGTCCGAACGCGACCGGAGTGCAGCTCGACGCGATCTGCGCCGACGGGGTCATCACGGCGGACGAGCGGACGGACGGCAACAAGGTGTCGCTCGCTATCGACACCGCGCTGCGCTCCGCCGGCGCCGCCGCGAAGTCGTCGGGCGTGAAGGTCACCTACGTCAGCCCGTACAAGGCCGACGGCACGGTCAAAGCCTCGTTCGCTGGCCACTCGCTGTGTGCGGCCCAGAGCCCCTACTACCGGGGGCTCGATGCGCTCGCACCAGGCCAGGAGGGCGGGGCCGCGGTCCTGCACTTGAACGCGGACGGCCAGGCAGCGATTGCCGAGCTGATCGAGTGCGCGGCTCTCGCAGCCCTGCACTGATCAATCCGGCAAGAAACCGGCGGGTCGTCCCATCACCAGGGCCGGCCCGCCGGCGCCAACGCTAGCGGTTCAAAATGAGGTGTGGCCGGAATGAATCTGTCAACAGGTCGCGCATGCGGCTGACCGTCATGTCGGTGGTGGACGCGAGGATCTGGATGGCCAGGCCGTCAACGAGCGAGGTGAACTTACTCGCCAACAGCTCCGGATCGGCGTCGGATCCGTATCCGATGCGTTGGCAGTCACGGATCAGCTGGACGACGGTGTTGCGCCAACGGCGATATGCCATCATCTGGCTCTGCCGAAGGTCAGGGTCAAACAGCGCCTCGATCCATGACTGCATCCAAACGGACCACTCGTCGATGTCGTCGTCCGACACCGGAAGTTGCACGTCGATCAGGCGCCGAAGCTTCTCCCGTGGATCGCTCACCTCACCCAGTTCGTCGTCGAGTCGTTGGTGCAAGCGGTCGGAATAGTGGCTGAGCGCAGCGCGCAGGGCCTCGTTCTTCGAGGTGAAGTGGTAGTGCACCGTCGCCGAACTGGTCTGGCACGCATCGGCGATGTCCGCGATGCGGACGTTGTGTAGCCCGCGACGAGCGATCAGCCGCGCCGTTGCCTCAACTATCTGCGCCCGGCGACGCTCGGGTTCGAGAGAGTCCGCCCGCGGTCGTGCCGCCTGCTGGGCTCGGGCGAGCGACGCGGGTACGGGCGTTCCGAACTTCAGAAAGCTCAGGGGCACTTTGGCGGCCCGGGCAATCGCTGCTAATTCCCGGTCGCGCAGTTTGCGGCTACCCGACAGGGCCTTCGACAGTGCGGTCTCCTCCATCCCGATCTTCGCTGCGAACTCTCGTTGCGTGGCCGGCATCGCGCGAACTGCAAGACGGACCCGGCTGTTGACAGATTCGGCCGGCCGCTCATCCGTCGTCATCGCCAGGAACCTCCGCACGTCTCTCGCTGGTCACGACCGTCCGTCGAAGATTACCGCCCGGGATGGGCGGGGATGATGAGCGCGTCGACGGCGAGCGCGCCGCGAGGTCCGACCCGTACCGGGTTCAATTCGATTTCGGCCAGATCCGGTGAGCCGACCAGAATGGCGCCGAGAGTGACGGCGACGTCGACGAGCGCGTCGATATCGACGCCGGGCCGACCTCGCCAGCCGGCGAGTAACGGGTAGCACTGCAGCCGCTCGATCAGGCGGCGAGCCTCCTCGCGACTGCAGGGGACCAGGGTGGTGACGGTGTCGCGCAGGAGTTCGGCCAGGACGCCGCCGGCTCCGATGACGATGGTCGGGCCGAACGACGGATCGCGCCGGGCGGCGACGATGATTTCCTGCACATCGGCCCGAGTGTCCATCGACTCGACGACGTAGCGGCCGGGACCGAGACGGCTCGTCATGTCGTGCAGGCAGCGGCGAACGGCGTCGGCATCAGCGAGGTTCACTATCACCCCACGCTGCTCGGACTTGTGCTCGAGCCAGTCAGCTTTCACCACGTACGGTCCGGCGCCCGCCGGTCGGGCGAGGTCGGCTGCCGCGTTTATGACATTGCCTTCAGGAAAGGGAATCCCGGCCCTACCGAGGGCGGTTCGGGCCGCGAAGTAGCCCGTTCCGGCCGCATAGGACACTCGGACCGGTTCCAGGGCAGCGACCGAGGAGGCAATGGGCTCGGCCAGTCTCAGCGCTGCGGCCAGGGCGTCCACAGTGGTCTCGATGTCACCGAAGGTCGGCACGCCGGCGCCGCGCAGAGCGGCGAGGGTGTCGGTGCCCGAGGCCATCGAGTGCACCAGCACGGGCACTCGGTACTGCCCGGCGGCGGCTCCGATGCGTTTGGCGACGGTGATCTCGAGTGGCCCCAGCAACGCTGTGTCGTGGCCGTAGCTGCCGAAATAGCCGGTCAGCACGATGGCGTCCACCGCGGCGGACGCGGCCAGTTCGTCCACGACGGCTCCGTAGACGGTCAGGTCCTGCTCGCCGGCCCCGGCCAGGTCGATGGGGTTGGCGGTCAGGGCGGCGCGAGGCAGACGCGAACGCAGCCTGGTCTGCACCGATTCCGGAAAGTCGACGACCTGCAGGCCGGCGTGGGTCAGCACGTCCGCAGCCAGCGCGGCCTGGCCACCGCTGTCGGCCAGTACCGCGGTTCGCCGCCCGTTGAGCGGCGGGCTGAGGGCCAACACTTGGGCGGCCGCGACCAGCCGGCTGGGCGTGTCGACGCGGATGGTGCCGACCGATCGGACCGCCGCGTCTACGACGTCCAGGGCCGAGGTCATCGAGCCGGTGTGCGAGCGAGCCGCCTGTTGCCCGGCCGCGCTCGATCCGACGGTCAGCAGCAGCACCCGTTTGCCGACCGCGCGCAGCGTGTCGATGGCTGCCAGTACCGCCGGGCCGTCGGCGAAGTTCTCCAGGTAGAGCGCGACGACCCGGGTCCGTTGGTGATCGACGAGGTCGGCCAGTACCTCGGCGGCTGACACGTCGATCTGGCTCCCGACCGAGACGAATCGCGACACCCCGAGGCCGGCCTTCGCCGCGAGTCCGGCGATCTCCAGGCCGAGCTGGCCGCTTTGGGACACGATTGCCAGCGCGCCTGGCTCGAACCGTCCCCACGCCAGGGAAAGCTCGGACTCCGCGTCGTAGATGCCCAGGCAGTTCGGGCCGATCAGCCGGGCGCCGGCCGCCCGGACGCGCTCAGCGAGCGCTGTCTCGTCGGCCACGTCGGCGGCGATGGCCAGTAGCCCCCGGCTGCCTGCGACGAGGGCGTCGTCGACAGCGGCCGGCAACGACCGGCCCGGCACTGCGAACGTCACCAACTCGGGGGATTCGGGAATTTCACTGAGCGAGCGAAACGCCGGTTGCCCGAGCACCGAACCGCCTCGGGTGTTCACGAAATAGACTCGGCGGCGAGCGGCGCCCGCCAGGGCTCCACGCGCCAGCCAGTAGCCCCACTTCGTGGCGTCGTCGCTGGCCCCGACGACCGCGACGGCCGACGGCGAACGGAAGGCGGCGAGGGTCATCCCCGGTCCAGGGAGCGCGAGATGACCAGCCGCTGAATGTCCGACGTACCTTCCTCGATCTCCTCGAGCTTGGCGTCGCGCATCCACTTCTCGGCCAGGAACTCTTGCGAGTAGCCCCATCCGCCGAGGGTCTGGACGGCGGCCCAGGTGTTGAACATGGCGTTCTCCGAGCCCACCAGCTTGGCCATCGCCGATTCGGCGGTGACGTTCGCACCGGCATCGAAGAGCCGCGCCGCACGAGCGGTCAGCAGATGCGCGGTGTCGGCGCGCGCGGCCATGTCGGCCAGCCGGAACGCGACCGCTTGGTGCTTGATGATCGGTACGCCGAACTGCACCCTGTCGCGCGCATAGTCGGTGGCCAGATCCAATGCCGCCCGGCACAGACCGGCGCAGGACGCCCCGATCAGGATGCGGGACGCGTCGAACGTCCGCATCAGGCCGAAAAAGCCCTGTCCTTCCTCGCCCAGCCGGTCAGCGACCGGGACGCGGACGTCACTCAGAAAGAGCTCGGCGTTGACGATCGCCCGCTGGCCCATCTTCCGCATCGGCTGACCGATGCTCAGGCCGGGGGTGTCGCGCTCGACGACGAAGGCCGTGATGCCCTTGGCCCGGGCAGCGGGATCGACGGTGGCGAAAACGACGAAGCGCTCGGCGTACGGCGCGTTGGAGATCCAGGTCTTCTGGCCGTTCAGTACGTAGACGTCACCTTGGCGTACGGCGCGGGTGCGGATGCCGGCCGCGTCCGAACCATGGTCCGGCTCGGTCACCGCCAACGCGGTCAGCGGCGGTGTGTCGGTGGTGAGCGGGGTCAGCCAGCGCTTCTTCTGCTCCTGGTTGCCGAGCTCGAGGATCGGGTCGGCGAAGAATCCCGACGAGGTCATCAGATTCCCGATTCCGATGTCGCCGTAGCAAAGCTCCTCCTGAACGAGTGCCTGCGTCTGCATGTCGGTGATGCCGCCGCCACCGAACTCGCTCGGGATCATGAACGAGGCCACGCCGATCCCGGCTGCCTTCCGCCACAGATCCAGCGGCGACTCGATGCTCGCGTCGTCGACCGCTCGGGCCCGGGGCCGGATGTCCTTGGCCGCGAAGTCTCGGGCCAGCTCGATGATCGCGAGTTGTTCGTCGCTGCGCGTCAGCGCGTCGCGGGTCGTACGGGACATGATTCCTCCATGGGAATGGGGAGCTGGATGGCGGTCGTCTCGCAGAACTCTTCGAGTCCCTGGCGGCCTAGTTCGCGGCCGATCCCGGAGGCCTTCCAGCCGCCGAACGGGGCGCGAACGTTGAACGGGGCACCGTTGACGTCGACCTGCCCGGTATGCAGCCGGCGGGCGGCGGCGAGCGCCGACTCGGTGTCCGGTCCCCACACCGCGCCGGCCAGGCCGTAGCGAGAGTCATTCGCCATCCGAACGGCCTCGTCCGTGTCCCCCTCGTAACTCAGCACGGTGAGGACCGGGCCGAACACCTCCTCCTGCGCGATCTCGGCGTGCGGATCCGCGTCGGCGATCACCGTCGGCGGATAGAAATGTCCCGCGCCCTCGGGAACAGTCCCGCCGGTGCGGACACGGGCTCCATCGGCGACGGCGCGCTCTACGAATCCGTGCACCCGCACGCGCTGCTCGGCCGAGAGGAGGGGACCGAGGTCCGTCCTGTCCAGCGTGGGATCACCGACGACGAGTTCGAGCGCGCGCGCCTCGGCGACAGCGAGCGCATCGGCGTACGCGGCTACCGGCACGATCAACCGTGTGCTGGCGCTGCAAGTCTGGCCGCTGTTGAAGGCGGCCGATTCGACGGTGGCCCGTACGGCCGCGACCAGGTCCGCACCGGGCAGCACGAGGCTGGCCGACTTACCGCCCAACTCCAGCGAGACCCGCTTGAGCGCAGTGCCGGCGGCGGCCCCGACCTGGCGACCGACCTGCGTCGACCCGGTGAACGAAACGACGTTCACCATGGGGTGCGTGACCAGCGCGGCGCCGACAGCCGAGCCTGAGCCGGGCAGGAGGTTGACGACGCGGGGCGGAAATTCGGCATCGACAATGGCGTCGGCCAGGAGGTAGGCGCTTAGCGGGGTCAGTTCCGCGGGCTTGACGATCACGCTGCATCCGGCGGCCAAAGCCGGGGCGACCTTGGCCATCAGCTGATAGAGCGGGTAGTTCCACGGCGTGATGGCCGCGACGACACCGGCCGCCTGCCGAATCACCAGCGAGTTCCCGATCCGCTCGTCGTCCCACCCTTCGGCCAGCTCGGCAAAGGACGCAAGGATGTCCAGCGCCAGGTCGACGTGCGCCGAGCGGGCCACCGTCACCGGGGCACCGACCTCAGCCACGATCACCTGGACGAGTTGGTCGCGGCGTTCCCGCAGAAGGGCGTGCAGGCTTCTCAGGTACTTCGCACGCTGTCCGGGCGTCGTGCGGGCCCACCGCGTTCCCGCCGTCCGGGCCGCCGTCGCCGCGCGATCGACGTCGGCCGCGGTGCTGCTGGCGGCGGTACCTATGACGGCGGCGGTGGCCGGGTTGAAGACTTCGGTACGTGTCGCCGTCGGAGTCCATCGCCCGTCGACGAGGACCGCGCCCCGCTCGTAGGCGGCGTTCTCGTTCACGCGCCCGAATTCCGCGTTCGATCCACCGGCCGCTGGAAGAACCCCGGCGATACCCGGCTGAACACCACCATGAACAGGAACCCGGCCAGCAGAGCCCCGACCCCGATGATGAAGACACCCCCGATGCGCCAGTGCGGCGCGAACGGCAGCAACCAGGAGGTGTAACTGTTCGCCGGGTTCCAGTCGTTGCGCAGGCTCCAGACGCCGGCCGCGATCAGCACGGCTCCGCCGAGCGCGGGCAGGATGATCCGCAGCCACAGATCGGCGGCGCTGCTGCGCCAATCGCTGCGGTAGGCCCAGGCTGAGGTGATCCCGGTCAGTCCGTAGTAGAAGGCGATCATCAAGCCGCAGGAGGCGACCGCATCTCCGATGACCTGGCCGTGGCTGACGAAGTTCATGATCACGTAGACGATCGCGCCGACCGCGCCGGTGACCAGGGTGCCGGTCTTCGGCACGAGGTATTTCGCCGATACGACCCTGAAGGCCCGGAGCAACGCGCCCTGCCGGCCCATCGACAACATCGTCCGGCCCAGCGTGAGCACGGTGGTCTCAGTCGATGCCGCCGCCGAGGTGAGCACCATCAGGATGAGCAGGTGCCACAGCGCCGAGCCGACCTGGTTGTCGCCGAAGACCGCGCGCCCCAGCGCGGAGAACACGTCCCCGGCGTTGTCGGCATTGCCGAGGCCGATGCCGTCGGTGCCGATGCCGGCGAAGGCCAATGCCGCGACGGTCGCTACCAGATAGAGGCCCAGGAGCAGAATCGTCGACATCGTGGCGGAGCGGCCGGGTGTGCGACGCCGATCGGCCGTCTCCTCGTTGACCGTCAACGCCGTTTCCCAGCCCCAGTAGATGAACAGCATCAGCACCATGGCGCTGACGAACGCGCTGGGCGAGCCGACCGAGAATGGGTTGAGCCACGACAACCTCGGATGGGCCGCGCCCGGGCCGGCATTCCCGGCATACACGCGGATCAGCGCGACCACCGAGAAGACCACCAGCATCACGAACTCGACGAACAGCAGGGCCCGCTGCACCGCGGCGGCGACCTCGATACCGCGGTAGCAAACGGCCGTCATGAGGGCGATCCACCCCAGCCCCACCAACAGAACCCAGGGGCTCGCGGCGTCCGCACCGATTCCTTCGGCGCCGAAGAGAATGAAGGCGTATTGCCCGGCGACCTGGGCCAAGCTGCCCATGACCAGGATGAACGAGGCGATGATCGCCCACCCGCCCATGAATCCGATGCGCGGGCCAAGGGTCCGACTGGCCCAGGTGAAAATCGTTCCGCAATCCGGGTCGCGGCGATTCAAAGCGGCATAACCGAAAGAGACGAACAGGATCGGGATAAAGGCGACGATCACGATTGCGGGCGCCTGAAAGCCGACATAGGCAACGATGAACGCCAGGGTGGCGGCCAGGCTGTAGGCCGGCGCCGCTGAGGCCACCGCCAGGATCAGGCTTGTGGCCATCCCGAGTGCCCCGGACCGCAGCCGCGGCGCACCTTCGGTGGCTTGCTCGTTGCGCGGGGCAGGGTCTGCGGGGGCTGTGGACGATTGTCGGGTCTCGTTCATCGAGTGATCCTTTGTCCGGCGGCGCTGGCCTAGTCAAGGTCACGACATCGCAACTCTGAATGGTCAGTCAATCTTGCGCCTTGGCACCCTGTTGTCAACAGATCCAGGGGCCAGAATCGCAAGTGTTGACTTGGCAATCAGTGTTGCGGAAGGATCCGGCCATGAGCTCGCCCGCTGGACCTCACCTGGCAACGA
>Ga0307515_10015727_pt1 | contig 13920 bp, 10 predicted proteins | sample 17_EM_MG_FD_194513 | JGI IMG/M metagenome (GOLD analysis project Ga0307515, IMG submission 194513) | Populus trichocarpa ectomycorrhiza microbial communities from riparian zone in the Pacific Northwest, United States - 17_EM | ecosystem: Host-associated > Plants > Roots > Unclassified | place... | reverse complement strand
TCTCATTGTTTTGATTTTTAATTTTTTTTCTTGGTCCTTTTGTAAAAGTTATTATTCTTTTCAATTTCACCCTTTAATTACAACATTGTTTTATTATGTCAATTTTGATCATCATTCTTTTTAAATTTTTTTCCTTTTACTACATTGATTTTTTTTTTATTTCACCCTTCAATTAAATATAAAATTTATTTTATATTTTAATTTTGATCCGTAATCTTTTAATTGCTATGTTTTTTTAAATCCTTTTGTAAAATTAATTTTTTTTTCAATTTCATCTTTCAATATTTGATTGATTAAGAATTAGATTTCATGATTTTTTCAGATTGGATACTGTGGGCTTAATTAATGACTCGGGTTACGAGATTTTTTAAATAAAAAACTTGATAATCCTTTTAATTTTTTTTATCATTTTATTTAACTCTCATGATTTAAATTGTGAGCTATGTATTGTTTGATGCTCTTGCTAAACATGGACCATGCAGGGATTAGGGTCATGACTTTTTTGCAGGGTTGTTAGTCCTCTTAAGAATTATTTGGTTGGCTCTTTTGTTTTTGCTTGAACAGTCTTATCTTTTTTTTCTCTTCTTTTTTTACCAACATTTTGATGCTTCGCCGTTTTACTCCCTAATTAGTGGATTTGGCACGTGCGTTCATATGTTTATTATTCAATTTAGTAAAAATAAAAATATTATTTATTTATTTAATTCATTTTCAACATATACATCACTTTTAAATCATTGCAAATAATTGAGATGCTCTAAGAAGTTAAGAACACTTCAATCAACATTTATAATCTGGCATTTTTTAGTTTTTTAACGCTTAATTGATTAATAAATTATTTTTTTAGCAGGCTGATAGAAATTGATAGAATTAACTGGGTAAAATTAAAATTAAAAATTGTTACTTAGTTTTATAATTAAAAGCCTTAATTAACATTATAGAAAATTAACAAATATAAACATACACAACAATATAATATTTTTATCGGTAAATTACGGTAAATTTTTCTGATTGAATATGCCTTCTTCATCTAATAATTTTTGTTTTATATCCTTTAAACACACTCTTGAGCATTTTATATCCTTTCTTTATAATTCCATGTTCTAGCCTATATCACATTCCTTTTAATACCTTTTAAAACTCTTTATGATAACAAATTTGTGTATTATGTATCATCATTTATCATATCAAATTACAGGTTTTCAAATAACAGGAGACAAGAAAGAAATAAAATCAAGATATTTCAAGGCAAGACTACCCATTCAAGCCCCCACATTCTTTAAAATACTCCTTGTATTTACAAAATTCATTCAAGCATTTTGCTATTTAAAAATCTCTATGGATGAAAATCACAATAATATTCAGGAAATAATTGATGGGGAAGTTCATCTTCGGAAATTCTTGTGTGCTCTTTGATTTTGTATCAATTTTCAAGGAAGAGTTGTCATGAGATTTGATGGAAGAGAAGCTGCCATTTGGTGCAGGTTTCGTAGGAGCTCATTGAATAAACTAATCAAGTTTCGAGTTCAACAACAGCTAGCCTAATTAGTTGGAGATCGAACTATATTATTTATTTTAAAACACCACTCTATTTCTCCTCATCAACCCTTCCCTAGCTTCCCCACATTGATCAATATCACCGGAAACAACCATGGAATTCCCTCACGGCTACTACCCTCAAACTCATCACCACCGAAGAAATGATGAAGAAGAAGAGAGAAGAGAACATTACCCACCACCATCCTTCGACCAAACACCACCACCCCTATTCTACAGAGAGAATGAATGTGCACCAGCACCACGACCCTACTCACACTATTATCAAGAATCTCCACAACCACCAAGACCATATTTTAATGAAACTAGCTATTCACCTCCTCCACCACCAACCTCAATTCAAGAAACTCAGGTCTTTCACACATCTTCCTTCGACCAAACACCACCACCCCTATTCTACGGAGAGAATGAATTTGCACCACCACCACGACCCTACTCACACTATTATCAAGAATCTCCACAACCACCAAGACCATATTTTAATGAAACTAACTATTCACCTCCTCCACCATCAACCTCAATTCCAGAAACTCAGGTCTTTCACACATCTCATCATCAAGGAGTTGACCCTTCTCTTGATTATCCACCTGCACCAACACAAGTGACTCATGTTTCTCATGAACAAACTGAAGCCCGTCATTCTTTTAGGCCTCACATGCCATCTTTCAATCACCAGCACACTCATCAGCCTGGCGCTGCTTCTGGGCTTGACCTTTATAATAAACCTAGCTTTAAGGTTTACAGCAAAGCTCAGCCTGAGTTTCACCTCACAATTAGGGGTGGGAAAGTGATTCTTGCACCATCAAATCCTTCTGATGAGTTCCAAGTATGGAAAACTCATAGCTCCTTTCAATTATATATGATCTCAAACTCAATTTGACTTTTATATGTTTTTTAACTTTCTTGTGCACCCTTTTGTTTTCAAATTTTCTAAGGGGTTTCTCTCTCTTTTCTTTTTCTTAAAGTTTACATCATTTTAATCTGGGTTGTCTTTTTATGTGGGTTTTTGTTTTGGTTGGTTAGGTTGCAACTGTCATGAACATTTATTTGATCTGATCATTGTTTTGTAATTCAGATTCCATAAGCAAAAAAGATCACAGTTTTCGTCCATGTCCATGGTTATTTTCTTAATGTTTTCAATCATATGATCTATATGTTGACCTTTCATTTTCTGATTAATTGATTTGTTGCTTGTTTGAGATTACGGAAAAAAATTGTATGAAACCACAATCTCAAACACCCTTAATATTATTGCAGTAGTGTTTTTTTTTCTCTGGAGTTTTACATCTTTGTAGCTATGTGCTTGATCTAGCTGGTTGTTGTTGTAGAACTGGTATAAAGATGAAAAGTACAGCACAAGAGTGAAGGATTCAGAGGGATGCCCTGCCTTCGCTTTGGTTAATAAGGCCACTGGTCAGGCCATGAAGCATTCCATTGGAGAGGCACACCCTGTAAGAAATTCTCTGAGATCATGAACTTGTTGAAAGTTTATTCTTCTATGTTTTGCACGCAACTTTTCATTTTTCATGTCTCATGGACTTGACATTCGATTGTGGAAAACTTGAACTTGTAAAGTTCAAGTTTTCCTTTGATAGATTCTAATTGAGCATATATATAAATATATTCCCTTCATATGGAGTCAAAATAGTTATACACTAGTTACTTGTCCCACCCTACACCGCCAACATACCTTTTATTTTCATAAAACATATCAAAAAAATCTAATACCAAGAGCGATTGTGGTATAAAGTTCAAGTTTTCCCTTGATATATTCTAATTGAGCATATATATAAATATATTCCTTTCATATTAAGTCAAAATAGCTATCCACTAGTTACGTGGCTCGCCCTACACATACTTTTTATTTTTATAAAAAATAAAAAAAAAAAATCTAAGACCCAGGAATGTTGAGTCTGGCTGTAACATTAGATCAAAAAACGTTGAGTCTGACTGCAATGTCAGATCTAATAATAATATTTATAATATTAATAATAATATTTAACTTGTCTACCCAAATTTTTATATTTTCTAATCTTTAAAAAAAATTATGATTTTTCTTTGATAGTAATAATAGTTTTTTTAAAATTTATTAATGATGATGATGATGATGATTTTTAATTTTACCCTTCAAAAAAATGTATTTGTTTTCAATATTAATAATATTTTTTTCAAATTTAATAATTATTATATTAATAATTTTAACTATAATAAAAATAATAATATTTATAATACAAATAATAGTATTTTTAATAATAATAATAATAATAATATTTATAATACAAATAATTATATTTAGAAACCTAAGATCCTAGAACCATGGATCCTGAAGCCGGACCCAAGAGAATTAGGTCCTACGCGAACCTATTAGCCGTGAGTCCGGATGACGGACCCAAGAATCTTGGGTCCTAAAGCCTGATCTAAGAGAATTGAATCCTACGCAAACCTATTAGCCGTGAGTCCGGATGACAGACCCAAAAACCTTGGGTCCTGATGCCGGACCCAAGAGAATTGGGTCAAAGCCATTAGCCGTGGGTTCGGACATTGGAGCCATTAGCCCTGGGTCTAAACAGTGGACTCATTAGCCTTGGGTTCTAACCCCAGCCCAAGAGTCTTGGGTCCTCATGCGACCCTATAACCCTGGGTCTGCACACCAGATTCATCAACCTGAGGCCTAGACACCAGACCCATTAACCTTGGGTCCGGAAACCTGACCCACGTGTTTTTGGTCATGATGCCAGATCCAAGTCAATAATAACAATAACAATAACAATAACAATAATTGATTTTATCCTTCAAATCAATTCTATGTTTTTTTTATAGTTATAATATTTATTTCAAATTTAATAATATTAATGAACATAATAATATTTATAATATTAATAATAATATTATTATTATTAAACTCATCTGACCTAAGTTCTAATAGTTTTTAATTCCTTCAAATTAAATTTATGGTTTTTCTTCAATATCAATAATATTTTTTTCAAATTTATTAATGATAATGATGATGATGATGATGATAACAATAATAATAATAATAATTTTTAATTTTACCCTTTAAATCAAATCTACGGTTTTTCTTGGATAGTAATAATATTTTTTTTTCAAATTTATTAATAATAATAATAAGAAGAAGAAGAAGAAGAAGAATTTATAATTTTACCCTTCAAATCAAATTTATGATTGTTTTTCAATATTAATAATATTTTTTTAAAATTTATTAATTATTATATTAATAATATTAACTATAATAAAAATAATATTATTATAATCCAAAGTCGCGCGGGTTTGCAGCCTACGTGGGCTTGTAACCCTTGGGGGGCTTTGCAGACCCTAGGCGCGGGTCAGCAGACCTCAGGCACGCAGGTCTGTCCCTAACACGCGGTTCTGCAGACCCCCGAGCGCTTGGGTTTGCGTGCCTGAGGTGTGCAGACCCGCGCGCCTAGGTCTATAGCTAGGCGCGCGGGTCTGGCCCTAGCACCCAAGGCTTGGTAGCCCCAGCGCCCAAGGCTTGACGGCCCCAATGCTAGGTGTCTGCAGCCCCCATCAAAATTGGAACTGGTCATTTTCTCCTCAACCATTATTTCAATGTCAAATGCATCCCAATGAAAAGACAACCCTCCTTGCAGTCCTTGCAACTCTCTATGGCAAAGGCAGCTCTACTATTATACTGTGTCAATCCACATTGTTTTGTGTCTAGATAAATAGTATCGAGTATACTGAGTCCTTTTAGTATATTTTAATAATTTTCAAAAAGAAGAGTGTTCTCTTACATGCTTGATACAACATTGTAAAAGTGGCTTTTCAAGTTGATCAAGGTAATTCGGGACTAAAATGTTTTTCATAATAAGAGTTACTTGTAATGATTTATTACAATTATCCAAAACTGTCTTCTTTATAAACCAAGAGGTTGATGATTTTCTTTGCTTATAAAAGTCTTGGCATTGCCTATAAGACAGTAACTGGATATGGTATTCCAGCGACAGTTTCAGTCAATTTCAGTTGTGATATCATATACATTGCTTGCCACTGTTGTTCATGACCATATAAATGATCCGATTTGTTATATCCTCTTTAAGGTCCAGATGCCTGTTTTGGTGATATGTATCACAAAAAGAAGACGTGGTAAAGATTGGATTGAACAGCAGAGTAGAATATCTTCATATATTTGTCCTGCAGATAATTCAAAACATGTGGAGCATGATTGTTTGTTTGTTTTTTTTGTTTTTTTTTTATGCCGCAAACCTTCAAATCCCCCCCTCCCCATTCATTACCGAGATGCCCTTTTCTTTTTCTTGAGAAAAAACCTGCATGCTTCCTCACATTTCACAGCTGGAACAGACTCTATTGTGGGGGCTGTGGGTGTAAACACAGACTTGATACCAATGAGTAGGCCACAAATCTAGAACTGGTTGCAAACTAGTGCCAATGGCTTTGCTGCTCCTCTCCTTAATCCACCCAGATATCATTTAAGGCTTCCAATAGGCAACTCTTATCGTGTATCACTTGATTGTTGTATGCAAGCAGTCAACTTGCAGGCATGCATACAGGTGTACCATGGTACCATAAAGAAAAATTTAAGCGCAATACCATTGCAATTTTTCAAACCAGCTTGAACTTGATTTTTTCTCTTGTATTTTGACCAGGAGAAACAAACCTTCTCCTTTTAGAGTTTTCATGTAAGATTGTTGCTGAAATAAATTATAATTTGACCTCAAAATATTTATTTAGGGTGTAATGATTGAGCGAAATATGGCATGTCCCTGCTTTCTGTGACATAAGTTGAGAGATAATGATTGAGCACTTTGATAGTTGAGTGGAAGTCCTCATGATAGCCTATTCCTTTTCTTTTTTCCTCCTGAGCCACAAATGGTATGCCTTAAGAAATGTTTCTTGTCCCAAAAAAAAAAATTTCTGCAGGTGCAGCTGATTCCGTACAATCCAGATGTTCTTGATGAGTCTATCCTGTGGACTGAAAGCAAGGACTTGGGTGATGGTTTCAGAGCTGTAAGGATGGTTAACAATACCCATCTTAATGTAGATGCTTTTCACGGTGATAAGAAATCTGGTGGTGTCCATGATGGCACCTCTATTGTTCTCTGGAAATGGAACAAAGGAGATAACCAACGATGGAAGATCATCCCAACTCGGTACTGTAAGTTTCTAAACAAACAAAACACAAGATTCTAAAATTCCTATCTAAGTTTTACCATCTCTTTGCTTTTTGTCAAGCAAAACATCATAAAAAAGCACAAATCCAAGAATTTCATTTGATGAAAAAGAAGTCCAGGATTAATATAAGAAATCGTAAATGCCTTTATACTTGTACTGATGTTCTTGCTGTTGATCATTATAAATGCAGGAATATGCGTGATGGTGTTGCCATTTCTTGAAGCTATATTGTATCTGCGGAACCATGAATAATTTCTCAGGAGAATTTGTTTTTTGTTCCTTTTGGGAACGTTTTGTGTTGCATGCTTCTTGGTGTGAGAAACTTGTGCATCAAACTCTTCGACCTATGTTTAGCCTTCATTATCCTTAATCAGTTTGAAACATACATTGCAGAATTTGTACTGATGAACCTTCTGCCCATAATGCTTTACATGCATGTTCTTGGTGCTGTTTACTCTTTTGTAGTTCCCTCGACGTGTTTTGCACATTCATCTCTCTTTAAGATCAAGGTATATAAAGACAATCAGGTCCTCTAAATTTCATTATTGAAGGATCTGTGTCTTCAATTTTATATATCACAATTACTCAGTACTTCTAGGATAAACATTCATATGCTCTATAGACTTGTGGAGGTGCTGGGGAGAAATAGACCGACAGAGATGTGGGCTAAACCACTACACGATAACTTTTAGCATCACAACTTTGAAGAACATAGTTGAATACATAAAACAAATCGATCTTGGCCTGGGGATAAGGGGTCGCAATTAGAGTTGCTAATTCTGACCAACTTGGTATCTGGGCATCTAATGACTTTTCTGACACTGGAGTGAGAAGTAGCATTAAAGATCTTACACACGAGAGTTCACAAGAACTTGTTCCTCGATCAACACTTGAGATTAAATCGAATATCATTGTCTGAAGTTAAATATCGATGATCCTTCACTGGATGAAGTTAGGGTTCTAGATGAAAAATGACTTGTCTTCTGTGAAGCTCAAGTTCCAGCAGCATTTCTATGAGCTCAAGTGTTTATTACAATGGGGTTTAATTGTTATCTCTAAGAACGAAAATGATGCAAAGAGATGCTAAACAGAGTAATGATTCAAGAATGACGTGATTTATCTAATCCTTAAATGTGGTTGACAAAGTGTGATTATGCAAACCTGCCATGCTAATCACCATGTTTAGCATTTCTCTATTACTGTTCGAAGGTTCACCATCAAAATTTCTTAAGAACAGAGAAGTTAAAAACCATCATGAGGCTGTTGGCATTGAGAATATCACATCTGGATGTTCAGGCAATCAAACAGCATATTAATGGGCTTATAAATTCAGGCCTGGCTTAAATCCGCCTCAAATGTAGTAGGTCTAGGAATAACAGTTGTAGGCCCTGTTTATTTTTTTATTTTAAAAACGTTTTTAAAAAAGTTTAATTTGTTTTTATTTTTTTATTTGCTTTAAATTATTTTTTTTGTGTTTTTAAATCATTTTAATGCGCTGATGTCAAAATTAATTTTTAAAAAATAAAAAAATATTATTTTAATATATTTTCGAGTGAAAAACATTTTAAAAAACAATCATAATTATACTTTCAAACACGCTGGTAGTAGCTTCCATGTAAATGGATAGCATTTCAGAATTAAAAAAAAACCTTATCCGATGTTACCCAACCGAAGCACCCACCAGTTCATTTTCATTTTTTTCTTTTTTATTTTGTGGCCTTAATTCTATGAATATAATTGTAGTAGAAAGGCAAGATTTAAAGTGAAAGAACCAAAAAGTAAAACACTGAGAAAACGAGTCATCAATCTTCAATTTTTTAGATTTTTCATTTTGGTCAACCATTTTAATTTATTCATTTTTCAGTCTTTAAATTTAAAAAAATAAAAAAATTGCTAAAAAACAAAGAAGTTATTGGTTGGGCAATAAAAAAGGGCAATCTTTGTTTCAATAGATTACTCTTGTTAAAAAAATATCCAACGATGCTAGCATTTTTACATAAGCAAGAAAAATTCAAGACTTTATATTGATTCAATTATAAGTTTTGTTAATTTAATAATATAATTAAAAATAATAACAATAATAAATAAATTGAACTAAACAAAAAAAATAATGATCAAATCAAGAAATAAATGTTTGTCAATATTATAAAAAGATATCATCTTAATATTTTTAAAAGGTCTCTTTGATATTATTTGATAATGAAGCAAAAATTAAATAACAACATTGTAAATCTATAAAAAGCAAAATTAAAAAAAAAAAGATCCTGAACACTTAATTCCCACCAAATCAAATGTTGATGAAAGATGAAATTGAAAAAAAAAACAAATTAAAAAATGATAAACAAACTACCAAGTCAAATCTCAAATAAAACCAATGCAAATAAATAAAATTATATAAAAAAAAGATATTGAGAGGGGCCAAATTTTTTTTAAAAAAAACATAAACTTCCACCATACCACGAAAATCAATCCTTAATGCTGATAAAAAAAAAATTGATCATTTCTTTAAACTTTAAGTTAAGTCTCTGAAACTCTAATTATTTTAAATCAATAAAATTAATTTTTTTTTCCTCACCGAGAATTAGCCAAGCAACATAATATTTTCTCGACCCCTCAAAATCCTCATAATAACAATTTTTTTTTCTCATCTAGTTGATAAAATTTACCTATTCAGATATTCACCTCTATATTAGTAGTGCTAAGTACACGCTGTAATTTTTACAATAGATTTATAATACAAAATATTATTATCCTTATAATTTAGGATTCAAAATACTGTTCTTGTTGGTTTCATCTTATAAAAAGGATAGCCCAATTTATTTTATTATATATGTTTTTTTTTTATGAATAAAAATGTTTCTCCTTCACAAAAAAAAAACAAAAACAAAAAGACAAAAGTCTTAAACTTAACCTTTTGATTGTATTAATTACTCATTTTATTAATTAACCCTCATGTTCTTTGAATGTGTCCAATCAAAATAAAAGCAAGCTTTAATCATGTTTACATATTTTCTATGCATAATTAAATGTATTCCATTATGAGATGACTTTTTGTATTCATGGACAACCTACACCACCGATTAAGTTGTTTTAAATTTATTTTTATAAGATTATTTATCATTATATCAATGTAGTTTTTTAAAACAATATATTTCATGGTATAGGCCATACAAGGATATAAATATATTAAACAGGTCTGTTTGGGAGTGTGGTTGCGGTTGCTTTTCAATGTGTTTTTCGTGCCGAAATGCATTAAAATAATATTTTATTATTATTTTTAAAAATCATTGTTGAGATCAGCACATCAAAACTATTTAAAACACATACAAAAATTAATTTTTAATAAAAACAAAAATTAAATTTTTAAGAAACACGGTTTGCACCGTATTTCCAAACGCTCTCATCTCATAATAATATTATAGAATTCACTTATAAAAAAAAAATTCAACTATTAAACGAGTATCTTATACATCAAATAAGTGAATCTCATTAGGGAATTTCATAAATCCAATTTTGATAATTTTTTCATTAGTGAGTGAAACATATATATCAATGCAGTCACAATTATTTTATGCTTTCGTTAATTTGATAGTTATGGTATTATATAATACCTCCAATGGATACACACAAAACTAGAAAATTTGTACACTGTTCTTATAACATGCGTAGAAGTGGCCTCGAAAAGTCCACTGAAGTCTGCCAAACCAAAAAGAAAAAGTCAAGTATATTGACTTTTCAATTAATCTAAACCTCACTTAAGAATTAAGATTAGCTACTAATTCTAATTAATTAGATTATAAAATATAATATTTTCTGAAGGTTTGCGTGGCCTAGAAAAGTCCACTGACGTCCATGTGGGTTGTTTATTCCCCCACTTGCCTCGATAGAAGCCAACTGTCTCAGCCCGCGAAACAACATAGCATTATAGTGCTGCTGCCGCCTTTACAGCAATATATATTATTATACATATACTATATAGTATATACTAGAAGGATGGTTTTTTACCGTAGAAATTATACAATTGGAATTTTTTCTAATTTCTTTACTGTAGCGTAATTTTTAGTTTTTATTTTATTTTTTAATTCTTTTTAGAAAGCAAGTTTTTCTTATATTTTTTTTTACTTGATATTTTTATCATTTTACACTTGAATTATTTATCAATATTATTTTAGTTTCTTCATTTTTTTCTTTACAATTTTTTTAAAGAATTTTTTTTATTCTTTACACTTTGAATATATATCATATGTAATATTCTTTTTGTTCTTATCTTCATTCTTTTATGATTCTTTTATTTTTTTTTCTTTTCTTCACATTTTTTATTTTAAAAATTATTATATAAAAACTAAGAAAATGGTATTTTCATGTAGCAAGCAATATTGTCCCATTTTTCTACTATGTTAAACATGAGCTTGAGATCTTTTTTACTTTTATTAATATATATGAACTTCACTATATTTTATTATATGTAAACATTGATTTTTTTTCTTCATGGTTATATTTTTTACTCGTTGTTAAAAAATTATTAATAACAACTACATATTAATTCATTTGTGTTGTAAAACATTTATTCGACATGCAGTTAGGGGAGTCAAATAGATGTGTTAACACTTTTATTTTATATTTTTTGGCATGGATGATTCTCAATTTATTTAATTAAATTCATGTATATGAATTTTTTTTTTATAATTAGAATTTTTGTTGTAAAAAAACACATTTGAAAAGCTTTTATTTTTATTTATTTCTTGCAAAAAATATTATATGACCGGCAGTGAAGCACATGTCAAATTACTAGTATATACTAAAAGAAAACACAATTTTACTATAGAAATAGCACAATTAAAATTTTCTCTAATTTCTTCAGTGTAACATGTATATTGATGGTAAATCTGTAATTTTCATTTTTTTAGAAGACAAGTTTTTCTTATATTGTTTTTCTCTTTATACTTGATTTTTTTTTTCATTTTACACTTGGCATAATCATCATCTTTTTTTTTCGCATCTTTTTTTTTGTAATATTTTTTTTAGTTTTTTCCATTTTTTCTTTACACTTTTTTTGAAAAAAAATTATTTTTTTATTCTTTACACTTTGAATACTTATCACTTTACACTTGATCTATTTATACCTTTTTTTTTTGTTTTTATCTTCATTTTTTGTAATTTGTTTTTTAATTTATTTTCCTTTACATCTTTTCTTTTGAAAAATTATTATATAAAGACTAAAGAAATTGTATTTTAATATAGCAATTGCAACATTGTTCCATTTCTCTATTACGTTAATTAATATGGTTTTTGATTTATTTAATATGAGAATATATATATTTTGACTGAAAATTATAATATTTTTTACTCACCATAAAAAAAATATTAATAACACCTACACATTAATTCATTTGCATTAGAATTTGTTTTCCAACTTGTAGCTAAGCAAGTTGAATATAGACATTTAACATTTTTGTTTTTTGCATTTATTGGCACATATGATTTTTTATTTATTTAATTAAATGCATGCATAGGCCTTTTGATTTATAATTCAGATTTTTATGTAAAAAACACATTTGAAAAGTTTGCATATTTGTTTTTCAAAATATATTATTCGACCTGCAGTTAAGCGAGTTGAATAAACGTGTTAATATTTTTTATATTTTTATTGGCACAAATGGTTCTTGATTTATTTAATTAAATGCATCCATAGGTTTTTTTATTTATAATTCAGATTTTTATTGTAAAAAAAATACATTTGAATTTTTCAAAAAATATTATTCAACCAACGACGAATCACATATTAAATAATTAATAATATGCTAAAACTCCTTGGCATTTCACTATTGTAGTGACTAGTGAAATGCCAAGGCATTTTACACTTTAGTTCTAAAAAATAAAAAATTTAGAGAACTTTTTTTTTGTTTTCAACTTTTTTTTCCTTTCAAACTCTTCCTCTAAAATTAAGTTTACTTGGTATTAGACTTTATAATTTGTTTTGATATGCTTTCTATAAAGTTATCTCGGTCTTATAACCTGGATCGCGAGTTTTATGGGTTAGCCATGTTGACTCGAGTTTTTTTTTCCTGTTTTTTACATTTATTTTTTTCTCAACTTGATCTTTTAACATTGAATTGATTGAGAGTTAAGCTTCATAATCATAATTATTTTTTTATTTGCTTTCCATAAGGTTATCATGATCACATAACTTAGGTCGCGAGTTTTGTGTGTTAGACAAGTTAACTCGAGGTTCTTTTCTTTTTTAATTGATTTTTTTTTATTTCATCCTAAAAAATTAGGTTGGTTAAGAATTGGACTTTAAATTTTTTTTCGATTGGCTTTTTATAGAGTTATCTTGGTCCTCTCACTTGAGTTTGACAAATTAACCCGAATTGACTCGGGTCATTGTTTTTATCCTTTTTTATGTGATTTTATTTTTAATTTAACCCTTTAGCATTTGGTTGATAGGGAATTGATCTTCATAATCACTTTTTATTTATTTTCTATAAGGTTATCACGATCTTAAAACTTGGGTCAAGGGTTAAACTGGTTGACTTGTGTTTTTTTCTCTTCTATTTCTAGTTCATTTTTTTTCAATCTCATCTTTTAGTAGTAGATTCATTGAAAATTATGCTTAATAATTTGTTTCAATTTGCATTATAGAAGGTTATCCTGATTTCATGACTCAGGCCACTAGTTTGTTTGGTTGACTTTGGTGGTTTTTTGTGTTTTTTTTTTAATGTCATCCTTTCACATCGGGTTGATTGTGAGTTGAATTTCATAATTTTTTTTGATTTGCTTTTTATGAGGTTATCTCAGTCTTATAACTGATTAGAAGGTTTACCTGAGTCGACTCACCTTATTTTTTTAATTGATTTTTTTTTTAATTTCATCTTTTAATATTGGATTGATTAAGAAGTGGTTTGAAAAAAAAAATCTTATTTGCTAAATGCCTATATAATTTGATATGTAACATTGCGCAAAAATTGATATAGGAATGGCTAATTAGAATAAGTGTATGTAAGTTCACTAATGGTCTCTGCAAATAAATGGTTTTGTTAAATATTAATTATTTCCTTTTTAAAAAAAAATCTAGCGAAGCTTGTAGGTGGTTTCAACAGTTATCGAAGGTCCACATCTATATAGGTAAGATCGATGTACACTTTATATCTATATCTATATAAAACAAAACTTTCCATTTGAGAAAGTTAC
>Ga0307515_10015726_pt1 | contig 13920 bp, 21 predicted proteins | sample 17_EM_MG_FD_194513 | JGI IMG/M metagenome (GOLD analysis project Ga0307515, IMG submission 194513) | Populus trichocarpa ectomycorrhiza microbial communities from riparian zone in the Pacific Northwest, United States - 17_EM | ecosystem: Host-associated > Plants > Roots > Unclassified | place... | reverse complement strand
CAGCCCAGCCCAACCTTCGGTTTGTCGGACCCTGCTCCAGCTGTGGGGATAGTTCCAGTAAGATGACGCCTTCGAAACCTCCAGGAAGGGTATCTGACCGAACGTTGGGATACGACACTTCCAGCACCCCAGTCACTAAATCAGCTGTGCGCTTCGCCCAAGAGGCGCTACCGTTCTCTACCAGGGACGACGGGTATGACCTCGTGAAATCAATCTCTTCCGAAACTGTCAGGTGAAACGATCAGGTCTCGTCGCAGCGTGAGTATCGAAACTGGGGTTACGGTTCAGAGGATATGATGGAGATAAGAGATTTTGTTCCCGTGCGTGGATGGGAAACGGTCCCAACACCTTGGAATATTTTAGATTACATCATGACTTCAGTGAGGCGATCCAAACTCACATCCCATGAGAGAGACAGAGAAACCCTCCAGGAGGATAATTGAGCGGAATCAGGCACTTGCAAGCTGACCATCGTTTGACCACGTGCAACGGTGGGCACGGCAATCACAAGAAATGCAGAAAGCCTCATGGTGATTTCCCATAACAGATGCTAAACACAGCTGGCGGTTGCTGCAGGGGCGTCCGGCCCCACCCGGCCCGGAGCGATTGTGAGACACTTCCCAAGCATACTCCTGGAATCTCACCGCGCATCCGCCACAAACAGTGTCCAGACTCATCAGTCACCTGAATACGTACAATCGCCTACGGTGCACCACTTCGACGTATTTGTACGCGATCTCTTCCTTTACGACACCAAACCCCTATTCACGGATCTCGTAGGGGATTGATTACCTCACAGTTTTACTACCCGGGCCCCGAACACCCAGCATGCTCTTTGACTCTGGTTCCAGAGCCTGACCCCAAGACTGCCCACACAGGTGATACTACGCTTGATGTGGCATGGTCAGAGAAAGAAGTCATCTGTTTGTGAGCCGGTTGATCTCCGACCATACTTCAGTGATGCGTCTGCCGGGCGGCCGTGTTGGTAGAGGATTTTTTGAATGGGGAAGCCAACGCTCGGACTCAAAATCCACTCAAGAACTGAGTCGATCGTTCTCTTGCAAGCGGGGAGGTTGGTTTACTGACACTCCTGTCACTATTGGCTCCGTTCCCCCATTCCCGCCCAGATGCGATCCATACCAGTGGGTGCTTCATCTCTGTAGTGAGATCAACAAAGAGCAGTGGAGGCGGCATCGTACTCAAACAGTCCACGAAATGTTACCGTATAGTTCGATCCCTTGACCAACGGAGCATCCCCTTCCAACACACCATCAAATATTGGGAAAAGCTCGATGTTCACCCCGTGGCTCCTGGGAAGGTGGTGTGTCCAAGGACGGGCCGGTGGGGCAATGATGGTAGAGGTCAGAAAAGCGACCAGATGTTATTTGCGTCAGGTACAAATGGTAATAACCGACCCCCTCCCTTCACCGCTTCCACCTGGCGTCATTTTTTCTGCTATACACGCAACTGAACGAGGGAACATTGCGAATCAGCCAGTCCCGCACCTCGAGCTCGATCAAAGGGCAGTAGTCGATGAGCAATGTGCCTATCGTCGTCATATCTCCATTGGTAGCCCGCTCCTTTACGAGTCGTACGATTGGGCCGCTTCGGAGGAGGGAGCAAGACGTCAGGTCTAGCTTTTCCAGCAAAGGACAGGGAGGTCCCCGTGCGACGTCGGGCTGTGTGGTCGCCAGGAATTCAACCACTTCGTTGATATCAAAAATGTTTTCGAAGGTAATGGTGCGAAGGTGAGGCGATGCTCGTAAAAGGGAGGTGACCTGGACGTGGGTGGTGTGGCAACGGGATATTGTGAGTTGCGTCAATGATGTGGTGGGATATTGAGCCAATAAATTTGCCAGCTGGGTATCGATGGTTGTGAACTCCGATAAGCTCAAGCTGGCCAATGATGGCATCGGTGCATTGCAGAACATTTTCAACAGCATGGTGTCTGACCTCAAATCCAACTGTCGAAGATTCGGGAGCTCGAGGGTTGTGTCGCCAAATTCTGAGAGAGCTGCATCAATGAGGAGGGGTGTGGTAGGCGACATGGAGAGGGTTGTAAGGTTTTGGTTCTCCAAGGTTGTGCGTATAATGTCTGAAATAAGGAACTGCCCAGAACCGTGCAGCGAAAGCGTACAGCAGTCGGCGAGGATGCGGCGAATTTCACGGGATGAAAGGTTTGTCCCTCTTATTTCCAGATTTCGTGTCTTAACACCGTCCAATAGGCCAAGCAGTGTACCCGCAGAGCTCGGGTCGGTAGTTCGGAGTCGGTCCAATTGGGAAGTTTTGGTGTTAACCAACGCAGCGATGCCTTCGATGTCTACTTCGGTGTCCAGCGTACGAAGGGTTTCCCACTGGAGCCCCTGGAGAGATTGGTGGAGTTTGTGATCGGATGGGCACCCTTCAGCAAACCGCAGATCGAGGATTCGCCCTCCAGACCTTTGGATCCAGAGTTTGGCCTTCTGTGCTGGGCGCTTCTTCGTCAACACCAACGTGGACCAGAAGGAAGGGGTGGCTAATGCGACGGACCGCCACGCGTTGCAAACGCTGGCGACAGTTAGCACGAAGGCGTGGTCCGAATAAACGAGGAGGGAGAAAATTTCGTGGGATATCTCGACAGGAAGATTTCCGAAGTGGTAAGATGTGCGAGAGATATGTCGTTTGATAGCGGCCGCGAAGTCGATAACCTCTTGCTTGAGGGCAAGTAGTGTTTCCATGCGCGCCGTATCGCCTGCCTTGACGCGTTCCAACGCGTAATCCGCCATCTTCGTCGCGCGTTCTGGCTTCTTCATTCGTAGAAAGAGTCTTGCGCATCTTGCGTAGCCCTGCCACTGATGCGGCACGAGATCAATGACCTTCCGTGCGTCCTCGAGAGCGGCCTTGAGATTTCCAAGCTTCTCGTGTACCGCAGCGCGAGAGTCGAATAGCTGAGAAGCGGTCCCGCCTTTCGTTACAGACTGCCACACTGCAATAAATTCTCTGGTGGAAGAGTACACAATGGAGACACACCTCGTTGAAACTTGCCAAAGCCTCTTCGTACTTTCCCGAGCGAAAATTGGATATCCCGCGTTCGAAGGATGACTTCCACTCAGCCATGATCTGATCACGGGCTGTCGTGGTTGTGGCAAGAGGCGGACCAATAAGAAGCCGGCACCAGCCCGGAGCCGCTCAGCGTCCTCCACTATTGTTTGCATCCTATGGTGGGATGATACAGTGGCGGTCAGATACTTTGTCCGTCTCTACGCCCCTCGAGGTATGTGCGCAGGGGTGGTTCCCAAGCCCCATCGATTTTACCTCAGCGTCAGCCTCAACCGACCAAATATCCTCAGAAGCAACCTAAGTTGGAGAGTGGTAGCTACCAAACAGATTCCTATTCCAGTTCTATTACCTATCAACGTACAATTGTCAGAAGGTTCAGGTGGCAGAGCCCCATATTCCTCCACATATACACCGCGCATACCACAGCTTTTGCCATGCGATCCACCTAAGGGATAGCTGCCCCGCAATGACTGGGGGCTGCGGCCCCCTTATAGACCTACCCTCGCACCTGAAGCAAATTCTCAGGTCCTTCCCCGGAATCAACGCGCTTCTCGTTACGACGTCCCTGTCCTTCCCAGCGCTGGCCGACGGAACGGTCATGGCCGGTCCCAAGGAGACTTTCGAGATACCGTCGACCAAGTCTGAAGCTTTAATGAAAAGACGTGGCTTATCGATGGCTCCCGCAGCTTCCAGACGTTGACCAAAGGAAATCAATCGGCCGCGCATCACCGTCGTAGGTCGGCATGATGCCATGCTCTTCCGCACCTCAGACACTATGATTCGAGTTAATCAGCGATCAACGTAATGGAAATGTGTTAGCGTGGCAGTGACCTGGAAAGCTCTGGATGTCCTCGTACTGTTGGACGATCAGGGACTCGAGTTTGCTCAGATCAATCCCAGAGCGCTCAATCATATCGATCAAGACGTCGTCTGCCATTTGCAGAACTTCGTTCATAGGGTGTTGTCGCGAACTGAGAAATGTCCGGAAGGATCTAATGTGAGGAAGGATTCTCTTCAACGTCCCACATCCAAGTGGATGGATGAGGTGCAACAGGATATTTGGGATCGGGGCGGGTCTGGGGGCCGCAGGGGTCGCTGAGTACCAACGTCAGTTCGGCGACAGAAATGCGGGGGGTTTACCCACAGGGAGCTGAGCCGAAGAGGTCGTCATCGTCATCGTCCCCATCTGCTTTCACTCCTTCCACCCCGGCTGGCTGTTCGCCAAACAATATGCATTCCTTCATCAACCGTTCCAAAAAATCCACAACCCAATTCGTCAGACCAATGAGTTGCCATACAGTGTCTGGAGGGGGTTATAATATATAAGCCATAAAAGTTCATCAGCGCGGTAGGGGCAGAAGCGGGCCTCACTCGGATCGTACACGTCGCCTTCCTTGCAATCCGCGAACGCCGCTTGGTACGCCCATAGGGAACACATGTCATGTGCCATCTGCCACATCGCATTGAGATCCTCCAACATTGGACCCTGTGCGTGTCTAGCCTTTGTCCTGTACATTTCCAGGCAGATCCCAGAAAATTCCCTCAGCCACGGCTCACGAGGGCCAGCAAACGCTGGTAGGTCCTGAGTGGAGTGCAGTACCTTGATGACGTATTCGAGCTTGACGTTGGGCTTGCCTAGGATATGGATGATGTCGGCAGGGGAGGTCCGATTATAAATGGTAGAGGCGAGGCCGAGGCTCAAAAAGGGACTGGGTACATCGGGTTCTGGCTTTCTTGAGATCGGAAACAACCGGGGGCACACTGTAGTAAACTCACCGGAGGAGATAGTAGGAATAGGGTGTAGGGATATCGATGATTGTACGTCGTTGGATGAAGAGGTGCAGCACAACAGAACACCATTAGGTGACATGCATCCATTGAGAGGCACTGGAAGCGTGTTAGCGCAGAGCTTGGAATGCGCTGTGACAACGTACGGTCAACCCCAATGTTTTGGGTAGATACATAGATTCCACATGACTCGTAATTTACATCGGTCGATAGGTCTTTCCTTCGTGAATCATTAGCATTCGTACGCCACGAAAACGCGATTTACCCACAGATCTAACATAATGAGTTGGCCGACGGGTATCTCCTTTCCCTTGACCTTCGGCGTCAACTGTGTGGCAAGGGTGCCCGGGTTTAAAACTGCAGCAAGAAGTCTGGTATTGCTCGCGGAAGGGAGTACGAAAGCTAGTGGTCCGTCGTTGAAATGCCTTGAATTTTCTGGTCGGATTAACTAACGATCGCCGTTAAGTTGGTTCTGTTGGTAAACAAGTTGATTGCTCACCCATTGCACACCCTGTGGTGCCTTGTTTGCCATCACAGTGTACACAGCCAACGTGCTCTTTGGTACGCCGGAGTCTGTGTTTCGAGTGAGGAAGGCACGTGGGTGGAGAATCGAAGCTCTCACAATCACCAAAATCTACAAAGTTTACGGCGAGACGTATTGGGAATTTTGGGATATCTGGAACCGGCTCCCCGGGGACATGAGGGAACATAGGGAAGAACTGCATGCTCGACACGCATGGGTCGTTATGATGGATAGATGATATGGGCCGAACCACCAAGCCTTGAGCAATAGTGTTACCACCGAACCGCCGCGACAACATAATCACGTACCCATGTGTAGATTCTCAAATCGCACGGTCAGTTCGAAACACTCTATTGTTGGGTCTTCTCCCCACATTTCCCGTTCATTCGAGGGTCCTGCCTCACTCACACTGTCGGGCATATTAAGGGCAAAGTTCACGTCAAGACCTTCGATGTCAGAAGCGGTTGAAGGTGGCACCAGTGCTGTCCGCACCGCAACGAGTACAGTGGGAGCTTAAAACGGAAGGCTCAACACTTGAAAAATTTCCACGATGCTGGTACCCACCATCGTACATGGCCCCTATTGCGGCAGTGAGACATAATTTCGTTCCACCTTCGGACATGTGAGGAGCCAGGGGGGCTGGAGGCTGAAGCTCGTGGCCGGGGGCACCATGTGTCAGAGCAACTCGTAGGAAACTAAAGTTGACGTGACGTGCTCGCAAATACCACATTTCAACGTGTAGGCTTTGTGTCACGATCACGAGAACGGGAAACGAGACAGGAAAAGTGGGACCCTTTATCGGTAGACGATACGGAGCGACAGTGGCATTGGCTCTCCACTGGATCCCACAGTAAGCAGGCAGGGAGTGAAAGGTTTGGGAATAGCAAGGCGTACCTGTCTGACATTGCTGACCCAGGCTGCAGCGACAACACCGGCGTTCCAGGGATACCCTGAAGCCGTCGGATGCTCTCTGGGAATCCAGTTGTCCGCCTCAAAGGTTCTGGCCCATATGCACCCCACACCGTCAACGTCGTTGCCAGGGAAGAATGCAAAAAGCCACATGTTGTCACTCGAAATCGTGATTATTGTCGGAGGATTGTAGGAATTAACGGCCTGGGAAATGACTTTTGGCAATGGAAGTTCGAAGGACTTGAGAGAGGGGAACTGTCGTCCAACGACGCATGGTTTCGTGGGATGTGCCGTAAATATCGCCGACAATCCCGACCATGCAACCGGTCTGCATCGCGTTCAGCTGCGAGAGTACGTCGATGAACACATTGACACACCTTTGGGACCGTTCACCTAGTGGCAAATACTGCCACCAGCCCATTTCGAGGTCCCTGCCCTTTCCTTTAGAGCCTAAAGTGATCGTCATCGCGTACGATGGAACGGGGTGGTGGTGGTAGTGGTGGGTGGCGGACAATCGAGAAGTCGGAGCCGGATTGATCCCTTTCGTCCACCGACATCAATATGCTCGCACAAAAACAAAGCTCAAAAGTCATCAACGGTGTCAAGACGGAGGTCGTTCTGCAACCCTTTGCGGATCGAATCCTCATCCTCATCACTCAGTTGGGGAAAGTGGGAAATCTTGTGCGATTGCGAAAACCATCGACCCCGCAAACCAATACTGATTTGTGTACGAAGATACAAGCGTCTATACCACAGACGGCACCTTTGTTGGCACAACCATCTCCAGACAAGGAGGAACCCAATGCTTCCGCTTTACCTCCCCCTCCCCCATCGATACAATTGACACCACTCCTCGGAAATGCACCCACGGATCATCTGCGGACATTGTATGCACTGTACGCGTCGCAAGTCGCCACGATAGTTTGGATCGCCGAGGCCGGTGGGTCGATGGATGGGCGCAGGCGCAGCGTGATACTTGGACTCGCGTTGAAGAAATCGGGAGGAGAGGAGGATCAGGGGGTATCCGAGGCGGAGAGAGAAACGTTTCATCAGGTCATGGACGTAGTTGGGGATCTGGTCAAATAATGATTGTAATGAGAAGTTGTGTTGGCCAACGTCATCCGACGGACCTATTGTTTGCCCTCCTCCGGGGACAAACCGGTCCAGTCAACGTTGGCCTCGAGGCCTTCGAGTTGCTGGTTCCTCCGGGTTTTGTACTGGGCCCATTTCCACTGGACGAGAGGCCTGAGTCTTTCCTCCGGGGCGAATCCGGTCCTCGGATGATTTTCCGCCAAGTAGTAGGCGAAAACGCCGGTGAGTATACCCAACACGGGGTCGAGAGTCCTGTAGTCGTCTAAGTCAGAGTAGCGAAAAGTGAGAACGTGAATACAGACCGAGAGAGCAAGGCGGGCATGTGCGCCGACGTCGGGGATGCAATCAAAGCGTGTACCCGGAGAGACCGGATAGTTTTTGAGTGCGGGTCATTGCCGCCTGTTCGCTGGCAGGCTTTGAATCGGATTCTTCTTAACCTTAACCTTCGCGTGCTCGTCCCATTACTATGCAGCCTGCCCAGCTTGACCGCCAACTACGTCCTATCTACGGTGAGCATCCAACCACTCATCTCCTGGTCATTATCTCCTGTAACGCGTTTGCCTCCGCACTCCCCAGACGCCATCGATTCCGGATCGAACAAGACCGCAATCTTGGCGTGCAATAAGCTGCTCAAGAAGCTTCCGAACAACAACCTTGTGAAGGTGACTGAATCCCTATCCGAGGATTAAGCGTCGTCGCTAAAACGCAACAGGCGCTCAAAGCACTCGCCCTCGTCCGGACTCAAAAGGTCGAGGAATCGCTTGTTCTTTGTGATGAAGTCCTTGCTTCAAAAACTACGGACGATGCTACGTTATCCGCGATGATGCACGTCCTCCGTGGACTGGGGAGACGTAAGCCTGCCAGGACGCTTGATATTCAACAATGCTCACGCGTCCCGTGGATAGACAACGACATGATCACCATGTTCGAGGAAGCTTATAAGAAGCAGCCTCACCACGAAGAACTAGGAGTGCAGACGTTCTTCGCGATCGTACGAACAGGAAACTGGAAGGCGGCTCAACAGGTTTGACCCGCGATCAGGATAATCTCTGTCTCTTACTGAGGATACCCAGCTCGCTATGAAAATGTACAAGCAGTTTCAAGAAGATCGCTACATCTACTGGAGTGTCATCAGCGCTGTCCTCCAGGTGAGTTCGCAGCCCAGACATGCCGCATATATCCTGATAATGCGTTTCGAAAAAGGCCAGAGATCCATCTACTCCTGCGTCTATGCGCCCCGTACTCTTCAAACTATCACACCGCCTCCTTTCCTCGACGGTTGTCCCTTCCCATATTTCCGCAGATCGTTTCTGCCTCCACCTTCATATTTTGAAAGAACTAGAACTGTGGGACGAGGCACACCAGTTGTTGATAACCGCCCCGGGTAAAGCTATCTGCGAAACCAGCTTGATCGTGGACGAAATCCGGAGGGAGGTTTGGAGACAAAAGGGACTATGGGAGGAAGAGAAACAGATAGCTCAGCGGCGGATAACTGAAAAAGGGTAAGGGGATATTTTCCATGCTCCGTTCAGCTTACCCATTGGATTCAGAGACCGCAATTGGCTGGAGTTCTTGGCCATACTTGACGCCACGTTCTCTACGGAAGGCGACACCGCCGAATTCGTGGAGGCGACAAGAAAATTCTTCACAGAAATCGCTGAACGTGACGGACAGAAGGACCGCTCCGGTTCTTTAGCCTTACTGGAGCTGGAGAAGCGGGCAAGTGGACGTTCTATATCGAAAGGTATTTCTATAATTTGACCCGACCCTTATCCGCACTAACAGTACTATCGAAGGCCCGAAGGTTCTGGAGCAGTACCTCAAATCGTACTTCGATCAGTTTGGTGACAAAGCTTGCTGCTTCGAGGACCTGAAACCGTACATTATGCTGGACGGCGAGAGCCTTGCGGAGTGGACCTCGTACCTTAGGGAAACATCAATAACAACGGTGATTCAATCTCTTTTCTTCGGCAGATCGCAAACTCAATCCGATGCGGCGTAGGAAACCCACAAGGACCTTCAGCGAACGATAAACGTGCTCAAGTTGTTGCGTCATAATCTCCCAGAAGCTCAAGTCACTGAGGAGTCCGAAGTTGCTCGGGCAGACAAATGCCTCGAACTCTACCTCGAGGGTCTCAAACTTGGAAAATCCCTCCCAAAGACCGAGCTTCAACCCGCTGACGATCTCGTCATTCTTTGCGCTCACACATTGGTCAATGCCTGGAAGATCTCTAATGACGAATTGCACCTATACAAGGCAGCTGTCGCTCTAGAAGTTGCGCTGACGCATAGTCAACAGGCATACCAGATCCGGTTGACTTTGATTAGGATATATCACCTCCTTGGTGGGTTGCCTGTTTATTACTCCTGATGGCCAACTCACTTGGAAACCAGGCGCCGCTTCGTCTGCCTTAGAGCACTACCGCGGGTTGAACTTGAAACAAATCCAACACGACACCTTATCACATCTGATCCTGTCGCGGGCTAGCACCTTTTCTCTGGCCGCCACTGGCGACTTGACTTACTCCACCGAGTGTGGGGAGTCAAGCCAGATCTACGTCGCGAATTCGTCCGAGGTATGTATCAGCACACATAGTACTCATGAATGGATATCCTTATTCCCCACAGACCTCTGAATACGTGGTTCGCGCTTTCAACGCGGAGAAGTACTCACAAGTATGTTGGCCCTAAGATCATTCCTCCCTGACACTAATTCAATTTTGCAGATCCCGGAGTTCATTGAATTCGAGGACAGCCTGGAGAACTCTCTCCAAAGGGACCTAGCTAAGATGGAACACGTGCGGATGCGAGTCTTCCACGAGTCAGCCAATACCGATCTCACGGACATGGAACTGATCGAGCTCAAGTTCATCTTTGCGCGACGTGAGTCCCTCTATTGCACATCTAAGACAGGTTTGGTTGAGGTCCTTTACTAGTACACCACGACAATCGTGACTACGAAATCTTCGCCAACTACCAACCTCGATACGGACCATCATTCAGTGAACAAACCACTCTGTTCGGGAAAGAACCTGGAGTGTGTATTCATCGTATGCGGTGAAAAAACCTACTGATCCAAGAACGTCGGTTAGTTCGGTTGGTTACACACGTTCCTGAAGATTTACATCCGCGCCTTCCAACAAGCTAGCGATCTGGACGAAACCGTTGAAGAAAAGCTTCTGGTTGGTGACCGACCCAAGCAGACGAATGACCCTGGCCGCCCTCTTAAGGAGCGTCTGGTCCAGAGGAACGAGAATGAGGAGGAGAATGTATGCCGTGGTTATCAAGGTTTCCGATTTTGGCTAATAAATGTGATTCACAGCTCACGCCGCACGAGAGACAGTTCTTCGGGTTCACCTCCGCCATTGCTGAGTGGCTAGAACCGTTCCACAATCATATTCGACCCTCGCCTGCTACCGTACTCGCAGGTGCCATGAAGCAGAATGAACTCAAGACTGGAAAACCTTTGCGTGGTATTGAACTCCCTGTCGAGAATGGCTCGAACGAACAGAAAGAGCCACCACAGGTTACGCCTCCTCCGGAAATTGTGGCGAATTTCTTCGATGGTGCGGGTAATTGATTCAAGTGATTCCACAGGTTGATCGATCCCCCTTCTAGATATGCAGGCGAGACTGACGGCCGCGCTTGAGAACGATTCGTTGCCCCCCGAGTTACTCCAAGTTGTCGCCTTGACCCAAGAGGCGCTGATCATGTTGAATGTCGAGTTGGCACGTTTCAAACCGTCATCCGTCGTCAAAGTTCACAAACTTTCGGCTGTGCGTTACCCACTGCGTACTGAGGGAGGAGGGCTCATGTTTGTTCCAGCTGGCGCAAAGCTTCAAGGAAATCAAGGCGAAAGGTGTCGCTGTCATTCAAAAGATGTCCACAGATATCGCCGAGAAGGCTCAAGAGGTTGGCAGCAATGAGAGCAAGCAGGAGTTCATTGACGCCTGCGAATCTTTGAAGGATGTCCCTCAGGTATACCCCTCCGACTCGATCCGTGCTCCTCGCTCATAGTACCCTCCCCAGATCGGGCCAAAGGTTATTATCTCGGAAGCTGCCAAATTTGCTGAGTCTCGTAAAAAGGTTCTGGAAGGAGTTGCGAAGGGCATGCTCAAAATTGCCACTACTCACGCATAAAAAAGTGCACTGATACGAGGGCCGTGCGGGCGACGCTTGAACCATGCCTGTGGCAATGCTTTATACGAGTCGTGCGGTATAGGAAGGATGGATACTGGTAGGAATCTTATAATAATATACGACCACCGCTTTTTTGCTGCTGCGTGACCCACAGTCCTTTGAGTAACCGTCCAGGCGCGTCGATTTCAAGCTTACCGATCGCGTGACGTAACACGACACGCTCACTCATTTACCGTCACGACCTCAACCTGCTCCCTCTGACAGAAACATGAGTCAACGTACCAATGCCCTCCGTTTCCGGTAGAAAGCGCGCTGACGGCGCGATATACAGACGATTTTGCAGGTGGATACGTGCAAGGATCGCCTGCTGGAGAGAATAGTCCGGGGGCTGTGAAGGTACAGACCCCTATTCCAGCGGCAGGGATCCGTTGCTCACTGTTGGGTATTAGAAAACTTCCTCACATTCTTTGAGGCCAGTGACGATTAAGCAATTACTGGCTTCAACTCAAGCGCACGGAGACGCTGAATGGATGCTCGGTGACTGCGAGATCAATCATGTAAGTCTCGGTCTCTGATATGTGGTGGCGGGAAGTGATTATTCACTTTCGACTGAATCAGGTCACAGCCATTGCCCACGTCTTGAGTATCCAGGCAAACCCTACAAACAACACATACGAACTTGGAGATGGAACCGGACGGATTGAAGCTCGGCATTGGGTGGATGCTTCGACAGAGGACGAGGAGGGAAGGACCAACGGTGTTACGTGAGTCTGTACCTGTGATTTTTTTTTCGAATCCCGGCATAATCAAGTGCAGGGACCACATGCATGCGAGAGTTACCGGAACGCTCAAACAATTCGGAACCAAGAAATATATCAACGTCGCGCACATCGAACCGGTCAAAGATCCTCACGAACTTCTTTTCCACTCATTCGAGGCTATATATGTCACACTGGCGTATTCTCGCGGGCTGGTAAGGTTATTTCTTGAACTCGTTCGCGGCCATGACTGAGTACCGCTCAGCCTGGCGGAGGCGAGCCCATGCAAGGGGTAACATTCAGCGGTAGTCAATCCGCCTACTCCCATCAAAACCAGGGATCCAGTGATCAGTACTCGCATATGAGTGACGTTGAACGTAGGATCATCCATTTCCTGAAATCCCACCATGCAGGCGATGGCATCCACGTTGCAGGCATTGGGAGGGGGATCAAAGAGGACCCTTCTATAGTCAGGTCTGTACTGTCTTTCTTTCACCTCTGCAACCTAACTGACGCGTTTGTTCGCCCAGCGACGCGCTTGATAAACTGGTGGAGGGTGGTGATGTGTTCATCACCTCTGACAACCACTTCGCTGCCATCTAGATAAAAGTACAATCTTGACCTCGCCTGTAATATCATTAGGGTTACCTTGTTTGTTTCTGTTTCCTCTTTTTCCACCCGGAACCCAACTCCCGCAATCGAGCGCCACTCTGAGCCACACTCACAGGGTTGACCGTGATCATCATGGACGTTGATGTCTCTGACTCCACAGGCGACCCTTCGTGAGCCCTAGCCACTCGACTGACCTCCGCATTCCTGAAGGCTCCTGCAGGCTTCCAGATCGGCGACCCGATGCTGTTCGACCAGTGACGGTTAGGCAGTTGATCCAAACAGAGATCAAGAAAGAGTTGGCCAGGAGTGGCCCACCCAAACTCCGATACAGGTTGGGCGACAATGAATTCTACGCTGTGGACCCCGTTCCCTCATCCAGATCGTTTCCGACGGAACTGATTTCCTTCTCACAGGCCACGTTCGTCGGACACATCATCGATGTTGTGGTTTCGAGCGAAACAACTCGGACTATCCGCATCGATGACGGAACCGGTAAGATAACGTCTATGTATAAGATCATTAAAGACCAAGAGGAGGAGGATCCACCAAGGTGGAGGTGACTATGTCTATTTACCAGGAATCCCATGAAATGTGTCTTAATGTGTTGCAGAGAAGGGGCTTATGCACGAGTTTTTGGCGTGCCCCGCAAATTCAGGGGGGCGGTTGTGTTCGACATAATCTTTATCCGACTCGTCGAGGATCCCCATGAGGTGTTTTTTCATCTAATGGAAGCCATGGTGGCCACTTTTCAACATTCTCGGGGTCAACCACTAGTATGTACTTTTAGTTCTTCGTCAACCGCCTCATCCGCCTCAACATTCGTGTGCCACAGCCACAACTTCACGACTCGCCGTTCGCGAGGATAACGGGCCGTCCACCACCTCCGTCCACTGCAGAACCAGATTTAAGTCAATCTATGCGGTCACTGGCTCTCAGCTCTCCGCCGTTACGAAGTCAACCGTTGCCGGTTGCCTCCACTTCACGGGTCAATGGTGACCCTCGTGAAGACTCAGATGATTCTGATACTGTGATTCCGACGAGAAATGTAGAGGCAATTGG
>Ga0307515_10015725_pt1 | contig 13920 bp, 11 predicted proteins | sample 17_EM_MG_FD_194513 | JGI IMG/M metagenome (GOLD analysis project Ga0307515, IMG submission 194513) | Populus trichocarpa ectomycorrhiza microbial communities from riparian zone in the Pacific Northwest, United States - 17_EM | ecosystem: Host-associated > Plants > Roots > Unclassified | place... | reverse complement strand
GACATAAAAACATGATCACCGACATCATTTTTAGCCAGCAATACATAGGTGGTTACATCAATAGTTTTGTTATTCCTGAATTCAGTATTTCTTATAAGGCATGTATCTATACCCAGAGGGGAGGGGAGGGGGGGGAGCGAACTTATGTGCATGGATATATGTTATTTTTTTCTCACTGTTTTTTAATCTCATTTCATAATTTACTTTCATTATTTAGATAAACCAAACTACTTTAAATTATGTTTTTTATATATATAAATGATGATATTAAATATTAATAGTACATTGGTTTAATTATTGCGAAAATAATATATTTTTTAAAATTTTCTTAAAAATACACTTTTTAAATGTTAGATTCAAGGTTTGAATTTGGACACAATAAATATAAAAAGAGAACATGCATGCTTAACCATTACAATAACCTTGAGATTTTGATATTATATTTATATATGTAAAATATAATTAAAAGTAGAAATCATTTTTTCTTTGGTATAATTAGTGTATTTAAGTTTTTTAAAATATCATACTATATTTTTTTTCTTCTACTGGATTTGTTTTTGTATATTCAAAATAAAATATTTATTTCAAAATACATAATACAAATTTTATATGTTTTTTTAAATAAAATTTAAATTTTAGTAATAACAAATGCCTTGATAAAATATCATGTATCAGAATAAAAAATTCTATTAAATATTACATTTCTTATATCTACATTAATTATTGTTAATCATAAATGGGGGATACGAATGTTAATAGTGATTTTGAGATTATGATATAAATTATTTTTTAAAGTATATTTTACTTGTAAACACATTAAAATAATATTTTTATTTTTTATTTTTAATATCAACATATTTTTAAGGATTTAGAAACAAAAAATATTAATTTAAAACAAAAAATAAATAAATAAAAATTAAATAGCACGAATACAGCCTACAAACAATTACTGCCTTGCTAATCCATCGGGTGTCAAACCATAATAATAATAAAAGAAACAAGAATTTACACGCTGCGTACTTGGCGCGTGGAAGCAGAGAGCACAAGCGTCTCCAAACTCCACTACTACTCCTTGCAAAGTAGCAATTTCAAGCACTATTCTCGCTCACAAAAATTCGAAATAATAATAATAAAAAAGAAAAACCCGCTGTGGCGCCAAAGCATTGCAAAAACATCAGAATGGCATTTTTGGAATACCAAGCTATAAATACAAAAATAAAAATCCACTCCATTTCTCTCTCTCACTCTCTGTGTCGTGTACTGCGGATTTCACAGTTGAAGGCAGATAAAAGAAAAGAAGGTACTCTCTCTCTTTCTGGATGCCCCAAATCTAGGGTTCCTTTTAATATATTCGTGTAATTATTTACTCTTTAGTCAAGCTTCAATTCCTTAATTTAAAGCTCAAAACTTCACTTCACTTCACTTGTCTTTATTTTTTTAGAAGGTAAAAATTCAAGCTTTACTTTTGTTTTTTTGGGTTTTTAGGTTGGTTTTAAATGTGGGTTTTGATTTTGGTTTGCTAAAGTTATTAGATTTTAGTGTTTGGTTGGTAATTAAGTTGGCAATAGTCTTCTTTTAGGGTAAATATTCAATATTGTTGACTGGATTCTTTAGTTGGATTAAATGTGGGTTTTTGGTTTTGATTCTGGTTAGTTTAAGTTTTTGTTTCTCCCTTTTTTTAAGGAATTTTAATTAATGGTACGGCTAGATTTAATATTGGTTATTATTAAGCTAGGTACTGGTTTTAAAGACTGAAATTTTGGGTTTGTTCTAGACTTTCTGTATTTATTTCTTTTTTTGGGCTTAAGTGTTGTTTGGTGTCAGAGAAATGTTGCAGAAAAAGGAAACTGCTCTGTATTTTCTAGTTGGTAGTTATGACTTGAAAAAAAAATTGATTCTAAGTCAGTGTGATTTCGAAATTTTTTATGTGCTATGTTGTGAGAGTTTGTGTCGTTAAGTTGTGCAAGCAGTTGAAAACAAGTCATTGAGATTTTCTTTGTTTAAAAATCAAAATCTAAGCAATTTTTAGTTTGTTATGTTATAAATATGGTTCTGTCTGCTTTCCCATAGCATACAAATGTTTGCATGTTTATCCATTGTCGTGAGATCATGTTGATGGGAATTAAATGATTGAGACTGGGGCTGTTAACAGATAGTGGGAATTGAATACCCAGGTGGAATTATGCTGAATGTTTGTCTGGAATTGCTTTTCCTGGAGAAGTGGTTTTCTAATTATTTTCCTAAAATTGACTATTTTACTGGGAATGAAGAGGGACATGTTGAAATGGGCTTACTGCAACTTTATCACTCAAATACTATGGGTTTTTCTTGACAAATACTGCTGCCAAGCATTTTTTTTCTTCATAATTTGGATTAAAAGGATGAGTTTTTCTTTTGGGAGGGGTGGGGTTTTAAAAAATGTGCTTCTTTCGATGTTAGTGTATTGTCTGACAGTTGTTACTTATTTTTCAATTGTTGAATGATATACATGGTTACCTCTATCAGTCTTCTCTTTATCGATGGAATTTATCCTAGTCAACATTCAATTATAGAACACGTGTAGAACACCTAACTTTGGTTGATCCTATCCAATTTTTCCTTGTGAGTTGATAGGATTGCTTGCTGATGCACATCACTTAAATTTAATAATGGTTTGTTTTGTGCAGCAATGGTTTTCTTCTACACACTTGACTTTTGGCCTAATTCTGTTGAACTTTTCCTCTGAACTAGCTTTCTCCCTCTTTTCTTTAATATATTTATTTTTCACTAGCATCTATCTTGTGTGACATCTCATCAGGATTTGCAAGATGGAGAGCCTGCACAGCTTCTGGCAACTGGGTGACGAGCTTCGAGGACAATCAAAAGTCTCAGAGGATCATAAGTGGTTAATGGCTGCTTTGAAATTGGCTGAGCAGACCCGGGGAAAGGGTGAACGTATGAATAACCTTGACCTTTCAAAGGGCCTTCCAGAAATGAGGTCAAGGGATAAGATTGGGTTCCAAGAAGAAAATAAATTTGAAAGTTTCAATTTCAACATGATGAACTTGGAGTCCAAGATGACAGAAAATGGGAACAAAAGTTCCTTAAGGAACAATGCTTACAATATGAATGCAGTGTACCAGAAAAACAACATAAACAGCGTTGGCAATATGACTGGTAGCAAGTACAGTGGCAACAACCTCAGTAGCAAAGATCCCAGTAACCACAGCAATAACAACATTAATAACGACAACAACAATACAGTGGACAAAAGGTTCAAGACCTTGCCAGCCACAGAGACGCTTCCAAGGAACGAGGTGCTTGGAGGATATATCTTTGTCTGTAACAATGACACCATGCAGGAAGATTTGAAGCGACAGCTTTTTGGTAATTTCTTGCTTTTTTCCCCTCATGTTCTTGTTAGTTTTCCCTTAATGTTTAAAGTAACTTAAAAATTGTTAGATGGCCACAATTCAGATGCTATATCTTGTTTATATTATGAAGTATGAATACAACTTTGCCCATATGTCAGAACATTGAATGATGGGAAACCTTTACATATGTCACAAGTTTTGACTAGACGAGAGTTTTCTGTTGTTCAAGTTTTAACATGGGATGCTAAGTGATGAGCATTAAAAAGTGATTGTTTCATACTTTAAAGCTTTCTACTCAACTCTATGAGTACTAGTGTGTCCATATGATCTTGAGGTTTGTCTTTTCTTAACAACATTTGTGAAGTCTTATCTAATCATTTTTGCACAATTGATAGGTTTACCACCAAGATATAGGGATTCTGTCCGGGCAATAACACCTGGCTTACCTCTCTTCCTCTATAATTACACCACTCACCAGCTACATGGCATTTTTGAGGTTTATACTTTAACTTTTACTCCCTTAATTTGCAATGGTTTTCTCCAAGATGCTTGATGTCAAAAGTGTCTGCTGCAATGATTCTAGTACTTTTATCTATAACTTATGCTTCTCAATTTGGTCTTGCACAGGCAGCAAGTTTTGGGGGTTCGAACATTGATCCAACTGCATGGGAAGACAAAAAGTGTAAAGGAGAGTCAAGGTTTCCTGCTCAGGTAAAAATTGATTCCTAATATGGATTTTCAATAACTTAGCTGCTGTATCTTGAATCTTCTTCATTTCATTTCCTTTTATTTACTTCCCTTTTTGGGTGATTAACAAACAGGTGAGGATCCGGATTAGAAAACTCTACAAGGCATTGGAGGAAGATGCTTTTAGGCCGGTTTTGCATCATTATGATGGCCCCAAGTTTCGCCTTGAGCTCTCAGTTCCTGAGGTATGATCAACAATAAAAAACTTTGCTGTCTGTGTCCCCTTAACTTCTGTTTGAATGTGTATTTTTTTTCCTATATACAAATTGATTTTTAGTTCTCATGTGCTCATAAATGCTACTATGATGGTTTTGCAGACTCTGGATCTATTAGACCTCTGTGAACAAGCAGGCTCTTTGGCTTAAGCAAATCTTCCAGAGTACGGAAATGATGCAGGTTTTGTGATGCATGTCAGCTTCTGCTTTTCACAGATTTCCCATAGAGCACAAGCTTGGGGTTTAGGTCTGGTTGGGTGAATCTTCTCGGGAGAGGGATGAATGGCATGTGAGCCAGCTGAATAAATGCATCTGTGTCTTGTAAAGATGGCTGTTTAGCTTCATTATGTTTATGCTTATGATGATATGATATAATAGACAGACATGGAAATGTAAAATAGAATGATAACTTGTGTAATTTCAAAGTCCTCAGAAGAAGGGGACAGCCTTGATGTGTCTTTAGTTTCTGTATGAAAACCGAGTGAATGACAGTTGCCTTGTGTGTTATGTCTAGCAAATCCATGTGGAGGTTCTTATCTAGCCTTTTCAATTCGGAACTTGTAGTCGGTTGAATCCTCTAGGTCAATGCAGAGTACAACTGAACGGCCCTCTTTTCACACTCAGCTAGGTAGCGTCGATGTTATTTGTGGGATGTGAGTGAGAAGTGCAGTCCTAAAATGTCAAGCAAAACGCAACTTGTTGTGATCGACTCTTTGTTGCAGCATGAGGTAGGGTGCATGCTGCAGTTAGCGTTGCTTGCAATTTGTAAGGAGACTTGCATGTATAAGTTGTGTAACAACCTGATTTTTTCATAGCAAAAAATCAGTGGAAATTTTTTTTTTAAGTCAGGTTCTTGATGCTTTTTATAATATCATTATTTGAATTTATAAATATATTTTATTCATTAGCAAGGCACAACCCATATAGGGTAATATAAATCAACATCCCATAAAAAGTGACAATACATATCCTCGCAACAGTATTTAGGGTTTATTGTAACAAAATTCATCTTTTAGTATAATGCAATACTCATATGGTTTTACAATATAACATTCTCATAAGAGAGAATATCACATATATACATTCATCACATCATGTTTACAAGATTGTACTTTCACATCGTATTTCATTACAATTTTCGATACAAGTCTTTACAAAAGTATCGAATGATAAATATTCAATTAGTTCATTTGTTTTTATCAAATACATAGCACTTAAAAACATATTATTACATACTACCTTTCAAAATATGTGAACCCATGGAACAAGCTTTTCTACGCACCTTGATTGTGTGATGTCTCTATTATAAAAACAACATGAATACAAGAATTGTAAATAATCTAAACATAATAATAAACAACTAGAAGAATGTTATCGTTACTTTTCGTTATCAACTGAAAAATAAGTATATCCTTTCATTTACTTCTCATATGCATTGTACAATCCTTATTATTTCGTTAAATGTATTATTCTCACTCATATGCCCCAACCTCTTCATAGGAGTTGTGGGGCCCAAATTTAATCATCGATCAGGGTTAATTACTTCACTTTAACCCGGTCATCCACCTTGGATGTTTTTAGCCATACCTAATTGCAACATCTAAACTCGGTCATCCATCTCGGATGTCATTAACCAAAATGAATCACAAAATCAAACCCGTCATCTTTTATGGATACCATTAGCCGAAGCCAATCATCATAATCAACTCGGTCATCCATTTAAATGCCATTAGCCAAAACTAAATGTCAAATTCAACCCGGTCATCCCTATAGGATGCCATTTGCCGAGACTAATCATCAACGCAACCCGACCATCCATCTAGGATGCCATTAGCTTAAGCTAATCATCAACGCAACCCGACAATCCATCTAAAATGCCATTAGCCGAATTTAATCATTAATTCATCTCGGTCATCCCTTAAGGATGCCATTAACCGAAGCTAATCATCAAACACAACCCGGTCATCCCTCTCGGATGCCATTAGCTGAAGCTAATCATTAATCACAGCCCAGTCATTCATTTGACATTCCATTAGCCAAAGCTAATCATCAAACACAACCTAGTCATCCATCTCGGATGTCATTAGCAGAAGTTAATCATCAATCACAACCCAGTCATCAATCTTGGATGCTATTAGCCGAAGCTAATCATCAATTCATCTCGACCATCCTCTTAGGATGCCTTTAGTCGAACCTAATCATCAAACACAACCCGATCATCCCACTCGGATGCCATTAATCAAAGCTAATCATCAATTCATCCTGGTCATTCCCTTAGGATGCCATTAGCCGAAGCTAATCATCAATCACAACCCAGTCATCCATCTTAGATGCCATTAGCCGAAGCTAATCATCAATAAACATTTCATAATCGGTTTAACATTCATCAACAACTCATTCAACATTTCATAATCAGTTTAACATTCGTCAACAACTCAATCGACATTTCATAGTCGGTTTAACATTCGTCAACAACTCAATTTCATCAACAACTTAATCAACATTTCATAATTGGTTTAACATTCGTCAACAACTCAATCGACATTTCATCATCGATTTAAAATTCATCAACAACTCAATCGACATTTCATAGTCGATTTAACATTCGCCAACAACTCAATTTCATCAACGATCATAATCAGTTTAACATTCATCAACCCAATCAACATTTTATAATCGGTTTAACATTTGTCAACTCAATCAACATTTTATAGTTTGTTTAACTTTCATCACAACACAATAATAAATCATCCTTAACAAGTCATTTCAGAACATAAACATTACACATGAAAAAGGTGGAAACCACCTACGTGTTCCTCATGCGGGGTGTCCTTGCCTAGTTGAAGGTCCAATCCCAGTTGCACCACCTAAACACATCAATGATCACAAATCAGCACATTTTCAATCGGTAATCACATAACTCGTCACCATACATATTTCAAGAATACTCATATTCACAATCAAGTGTTCCACATATTACACAACCATACAATGAAATCGTTACAAGCATTTAAGTCAATTCTGTTCTAGAGGTCTATCGTAGAACATTGACAGCGAAAGTTGGTTCGTTGGTGGCCTAGAATTCAGCAACGAAAATTGATTTGCTGGTGGCACAAGATTCGGCAGCAAAAATTGATTCGCTACGAACACAGAATTCGACAGCGAAAACTGATTCGCTGCTGACCCTTATTCGACAAAAATCGCTAGCGCACGCAAGCCACTGCTGATGCAGAAATCATTGACGAAAACTAAGTCGCGACCGACTCAGAAATCATCAACGCAACATAATTTCGCAACTAATGTTGAAATCGTCAGCGTAAATGGTGCATAGCTAACTCAGAAATCATTGATGAAAACTGAGTCGTTGCCGACTAAGAAATCGTCAGCGCAACACAATTTCACAGCTGGCGCTGAAATCGTTAGCGCGATCCATGTCGCTGCAGATTCGAAAATTGTCAGCAGCGATTGAGTCATTTCTAGTTCTACTTCTTTCCTTCAGCCTAGCATAAGGTTTACATTAGGCTTTACCCCTACCATTGTTTCTCATCTTGGGTGAACATAGGACCTCACCGAATCACATTCAATTCACCATTCATTAACAAATAGCACAACCTCACCCCATGATCATTTGCCAAAGTTTTCTCAACTCATTTACTTCCAAACCGATGTTTAGCATTGCTACAACATAAATTCATGCATTCTCAATTGTATTATGGCAATGTACCAACACAATTCATAATAAATCTATAACATATAAGGGTCCTACTCCTTATTTATCTCATGTCATTCTAAGTGTGTCCATCATGCATGGTTCCCCATGAATTATTTCTTTCCCTTCAGCCGAAACATCACTGCCCATTTCTCCCTAACTTGTACATACAATTCATCACATTTTATCATAACCATACTCAAAACTACAATTCACAAACACATGCTTACTTTCTTGATTCATAAACACACATGTCCATTCAACACATCAATAAAACCAAGGGATTAACTAGAGGGAGTCCCATTTCAGCTACAACATGCCCTTTCAAGGTTTACTAACAACACAATTGCATTTCAACAACATTTCAACACATTTCCATAGAATTTTGTCAATGATATGTGCAGAAATTACATCATTTATACATGTATGATTCTGTTTTTTGGTTCAAGTATGACTATGAGGTCTTGACAAGGTCATCTTTTAAGTATTTGGTCACCTAAGTTCATGTTATGTCCAGCCTTCATTATAGCCGGCCATCTAACTAGGTTTGTACATTCAAAATTATCTATCTCCCTTGTTGCATGTTCTGGATATAAATCCCTTATTCAGCTCCATTATTGTCTTTTTTTTTCTTTTTTTTTTAGTTTAGTTTTTCCATTAGTAGCTAGTGTAAAATTTTAGGCATTCCCTCATAGTTTTCTTCTTCCTTTCGGTTCCAAGGACTCAAGAACAGGTGGGGAAAGAGATTTAGTTCATACCTTATGATTTTTAGTAGCTTTAGGAGGGATTTAACAAGCTTTTTCTTCCCCTTTACTCTCGATTTTCTTCTTCTTCTTCTTCCCCTCAAGTTTCAGTTTTTTTCTTCCTTCCCTCTCTAGCTACACCACCCGGTCTCCTACACTTCTCTTCTTGTTTTGGTTTCAGCTATTAACACTCTTTTTAAACTCTCCCTTCTGCTCCAGTATTTAATGGAGGTGTTTGTAGCTAGATTTGAGGGTTTACTCTATGGACAAGAGGAAGAAAGTTTGTTACATGCAGCTGGCCGGTTTGTTCAGCTCTCTCTTTGGGAAGGAGGAAAGGGGGCAAGAGCATGCAGCTGCTGCAACTCCCAAGGAAGAGCCCCCCCTCCCCTCCTTGCCCCCCCCCCCCCTCTCATTGTATTTATACCTCCTTTTAAATGAGGTAGGGTATTTGGGTGCTGGACAAAGGTTGTCCTTATCCTCCTTTTGGGTTATTTTAGATTGGTTTCTATTCTAATTCTCCCCTAGGATAGGCCGGTTCTCTTCCTCCATGTTTCTCTTCAAGGTTGACCGCGGTTTATAACCTCAATTCTACCCAGAATTTATTGGACAAGGACTAAAATTTTTTTGTCAAGATTTACACAATCACTCAAAATTTCTCTCTAGCATAAACCGGCCCAACAGTAATTTTTATTGAGTTTTACGGTGTTGTTACCAATTCAAAAATCAACAACAAAAATTATTGCTGTCAATTCAGAAATTTGTTTGTGGCTTTACTTTAACTTTTTTTTTTATTTTATTGGGTGTTTACAAGCTGCCCCTTTCAGAGATAACTGAATGGGCCTGACTTGGTTGCTAATAAAATCACGCTGCACAATTTGGATTGCATGATGGGGCATGGCCTTCTCCGTCCCCCACTGCCTCAATCCTAAGCTCTTGCTGTCTGGGGATGCCTATTCCAGGATCTAAAAACTCGAAAGTCTCAAGTTTAGTTCATATTCTATATCCAACCAAAATGTCTCAGATTCTCAAAAGGAACAAAGAAGCAGAAGAGAATAGTGTTCTCATATATTCAAAACTTGCATTTAGAGGGTAAAAGGCATTATCGTACCAAAACATGATGCAAGAAAAGATTCCACTGTCCAGCAAAAAAAAAGAAAAAAATTGAATTCCAAGTCTTCCTAATCAAGTAGCTTCATTTTGAAAATGGCAGTAGAGTATCATACAGAAAAATAACAGAATAGTCTGACACGTGTAAATATTTATATTGTCAAACATAACACGTGCGAGAATCTTCGGATTTTATGGTTAAAAGCTATAAGATCATGAATCTTCCTTCAAGCTTGAAGCACACTGATATCCCATTCCCTTCGTTTTCAACATGCATATTTTAAAGTAAATCACAGCTGCCTCCACTCTTCAAGAGACCTCAACGTCACAACAGTAAACAAACCTTCCATTCCATTCATCAACAGCTTCAGCTTTCCTACTTCTAAACTATTTGGGAATTGGGGTGGTATATCAAACAGCAGCTTGAACGAGAAAAGAACGGATTCTTTGCAACAGCTCGGCCTTTACGGAATCAGGAATAGAGGCTGCAGGTGAAAAGGTACAAAATTTTCAGATAAAGAAATGATATAAAACAAAAGGCAAACAAGGAAAAAAAAAACCAAGACTGAAATTCCTAACTGAACTGGGAAAAAAATAATCCTCAGCACCAGTCAGAAGGTGTATTAGGCATGAAATCATGTCAAGGCAATCGAATTCCTTTTCAAATTCCAAGCAGTTTCCAAAATTTACATCTGAATTCTACTAAATAGCAGATAAACCAATAATTATCCTGTGTAGACAACAGAAGATAAACTTCAGAAACAGAAGATCCCCTACCTCTGCCCTTAGGTGTAATTACATGTATAAGGTCATCCACAGTAACATTGTTCTTTCCTTTCTTCTTTATAAATGCCCTAAAACACAATGACATCGAGAGAGATTTTAGAATGGAGAAAATGATACCAAACAATTTTGTTAAAAAAAAGCCCAAACTGTCAATAAATACAGTAAAAATATGGGTCGGGAAAAATACAAGACATCTGCATAAAAGTCTAAACAGGGTTAAAAGGTCAAGATTCAAATACTCCTTCCTATAACTATAGCATGTCCTTTATAATCCTTCTTGTGTCATGCACTTCCAAAATTCATGAAAGGAGTCATATTAAGCACACATTTCCTTAAACAGAGCCCCAACCAAAAACTAGCTGCATCACTATCCAAAGCATTCCTCAAGGATGTTTCCATAGATCAGGAACACAATTCTAGCATTCTAGAAACAGAAACAGCTGGTTCAGCCTTTTTACCAATCCAGTTCCAAGTTTCATATTAGTGAGCATCAAACAATTACAACAAATCACAGAACTTTAGAAGGAGATGGGAGAACCTCTTGCACAAACTCTGCATCCATTCTGTCATAACTTAGAACTCTGCATCCATTCTGTCATAACTTAGAGAACATGATCTCACATCGCATCTCATCATTCTTCCATGTGGAAGACCTCCTAAAACATCAAGACTTGGACCATATAATTCGTTGATATACATTACTTACTGGATAGAATGACACTGAGGCAGCATTTTCATCTACATGAGAACACAGTTTGGAAAATAAGATCCTCCTCAACGAAACTGAGAATCAAAGTGATGGATAATGATGATGTTCATCTCAGTTTTTCCCGTTAAAAAAATTCTCCTTGTTACACCAAAGTTACTCTTCCCAATTGCTATACTCCCTAGCTGATAAGTTATATCCCCTGAAAGTCATTCCTCCATATTTGGTGTTAATCCCCATGCTTGTCATGTCAGCTATGAACACAATCACGTGCTTTATTCACTACTAATAACAAGAAGGATTGGGTTCTGGCCGTGGATTTAACATGAGCAGTTACCAAAAGTGCCATTTAGTGGTAACTGTAACCGCCTATGCACATTGTTTCACCAAAATCCCACAAATTTACAACATTATTTCCTTTCAAATCCGATGATTTCACGAAAGAATATACAGCTCACGTAATCCCTCAAAGGTTTTATTAGAATAAAAAAGCGTGTAATTGAATTCATTTTCATTAACATTGACCTCATTTTTCAAAAACTGATCTTGTTTTTTCCCACAAAAATATCTCTACTCAATTCTCAAGACCCCAAAGATAAAAAGATAGCAACAACACAAACAGCAATGAAACCAAAAGGAGAGAGGGCAGTGAAAACCTGCAAAGAGCTTTCATTTCATCTTTCCATCCACACTCAATAAGCCTTTCTCTTAAAAGCTCCATTAATCTTTCCTTCTCTCCACTCTCAATCAACTTAAAAAACCAATCAAATTAAGCACCCCCTCCATTATTGATAATAAAAATCAAAACCCAATTAAGAAAAAAGATAAAGAACCTTAATTTTAATTATTTCTTGAAGGGTCGGTTGTTTCTCTTGATCCTCCTGCTCTTCCACTGTATCCTCTGGTGTTGGTGGCCGATTCACTGAATTCCTCCTTTAACAACAGAAACTTAAATTTTTAGTTAAATTCTTTGCCCCTCCTTAAGTAGAAACTAGAGCGATTCTAGCTTACATTAAAGAATAAAAGACGATTAATTAAAGAAGTAACTAACATTGATTAAGAGCTAGTGATACAATCGGGCAATCTGAAAGCAAACTGAGAAACAAATTCCAGAGTTTTGTTTTTGAGATGATAAAAGAAAAAAAGGTTCAGGTCTATGCATGTGGTCGGGTAATCATAAACCGACGTCGTAACTGTATTTAATACGGTGATGTTATTTCCATCCGAAAATTCGAGGTTAACGGCATGTTTTGCATTTTTTTTTTCTCTTATGTATTTTTCCCTTACATAATTTTTTTATATATAAATTTTATTCTTCTACTGCATGTTTTGTTAATTTTTTTTACCTTTTTATTAAATCATGTGACATGTGCTCAAAATTTATGAATTGATTGATAAAATCATTGCATGATAAAATAAAAATACATATATTAAAATAAAAAAAGGAAATTTTGAATTAAAAACTCAAACAAATCAGAATTTATCATAAAATTGAAAAAAGGATAATTTAATTACAAATATTCTTAAAAATATTACATGTGGAAAAAAAGTTAGAAAAAAAAGAAGTTCAAAAGATAGAATGTAATAAAGAAAAAGGCAGAAGAAATAAGGAAACTAATAATATCCATGTTTATTTTCTTAAGAAAAACTCATATTTGCTTTTATTATTCAATAAAGATAAATTATCTCAAATACAGAAATTAATTAACCATAAAGACTAAATTTCTCATTCATAATTAATTGATAATAAAGTTTTTATTAGATGATAGTTTTTGGTAGTGGTATTTCCTACATTACATTACATGGCTTTTAATTTTGAAAAATAAATCAATTTTATTCTTTATAAAAAATTTCAAAAAGAAGACCAAATTGCAAGTAGATGAAAAAAGAAAGTGTTTGTTTGGCCTTGTTCAATCAATGTTTTTTTTTTTTGGGAAAAAAAACCTTGAGATTTTTTTAAATTTTGATCCCTTTAGTATTGTAATTATATATTTTAGTCCAAAACTTTATTTTATTTATTTTTAGATCCTTAGGTTTGGGAAGGAGAGATAGAGAGAATCACCAAAAAAATAAAAAAGAAGAGAGAAAGTCATTGATTGTTCATATTTTAGCGATAAAAAAATTCATTAATAAGTTCCTTTTAATGAGGGGAACTCTATTAAATGTCTCTTCGACTTGATTTTGTGTTTCTGGATTAATTTAGGGGTGTCATAGGTTGAGATATTAGTTTATAGAAGTTCTTGTGTTTGTTAATTTTTTTTTAACTACAAATTGGTTGAAAATGATATTTTAGCATAAAATACCCCTACCTAGACTTTAAAACAACTATTCGATTGCCGAATTCAGGGTCAAAACACGATGCGTCGTTTACGATATTTTTATTAAAAGATTAAAGGATCGTTCACCATTTAATATAAAAGGAAAAAAAAAAAAAGAAGGTTTGATGCGTGAGCCAGATGTGTAGGCCCATATGTCTGACCTATTTTATTTATTTTTATCTTTTTTCTTGATTTTAAATTTCAATCCATTCAAATAGATTATTTAAAAATTAATT
>Ga0307515_10015723_pt1 | contig 13922 bp, 2 predicted proteins | sample 17_EM_MG_FD_194513 | JGI IMG/M metagenome (GOLD analysis project Ga0307515, IMG submission 194513) | Populus trichocarpa ectomycorrhiza microbial communities from riparian zone in the Pacific Northwest, United States - 17_EM | ecosystem: Host-associated > Plants > Roots > Unclassified | place... | reverse complement strand
TATATTAGACTAGGACCTTTTAAAATTACGTAAAGAATTTCACTAGTTACATTTAAATTAGACCTACTAGCTAAAATAAAAATCTACCCTATATAGTATATCGCAATGCTAGAGCCAGTATATAGGGAAGTTAAGCCACTAGTTTATAAAGTAGACACGTATAGAAGATAAGAAGAAAATAAATAGTAAGTTTTAAAGATCGTTAGTTATAAGGACGTTAACAATAAAATATAGTATAAGGTTAAGTGGATAGGCTATAATAAAACTACCTAGGAACTACTAGAGAATCTAAAGAATGCTATAGGAAAGGTATAGGAGTATTAAAAGAGAATAGGTTAGGTAATATTAATAAGGGAAGATCACTAAAGAATAAGTCACCTAAGGGGGACCTAGGAGGAGCGACTGCCGAACTACTTAGAGTTATTTCCTTCGCTAATTAAAGAGAATCCGTTTTTTTATTGCTAAGTTCTAGTAAACCTTATTCTATAAGCTTCTACTCCTTAAAATAAACCTTTTTATAAACCTTTTTAAAACGGAGGAGATAAGTAGACGTAGTAATACGGGCCTCTAAAGCCTTCTGCTCTATATCCTAAGAACATTCTAGCTTAGTAAGGGCTTAAGTTAGCTTACTATCTAGATAAGTAGTAGCGGATTAAACATAAGACCCTATAATAAATTACTTAGGGAACTTAGAAACTATTAAAAGTTATAAAACGCGTATACTTAGCGTTAGTAGAAGAACAAACATTACAGGACAAATAAATATTCGCTTTAGTGTACTCTAAATAAGAGGAAGGTTGCTAAGATAAAGGACTCGCCAACGCGATATAGACTAACCCTTTTTTCGCACAACGAGAATACGGAGACGGCATTATTTCACCTAGCGATAGTATAGCAGCAATAATGCGTGCACAACGTTGCGCGTATAAAGAAGAAGATGCTTTAGGTATAATAAGTAACAATATTAACCAGATTAATTAGACGGATATTACACCTCTAGTAAACAACTTAGAGATGCTTAGAATCTTTAAGGACGAAGATAAGAAGGAGGGAGATGGTATTACGGACGCTTTAAGTATAATATTACGACTACTAGGAAGAGAGTTAAAAGAAGCTAGTTAGTTAATATAAGCACGGTCCAGTATAAAGCTAGTAGAACTATATAATAAGGAATAGTAAGTAAGTTATATAATATACTATATAAGGGACAAGAGGAACGGAGGGAACTTATATACCTTATATATAATACGTACCTTACATATAAGGAGGGTTTCCTAGGAGTACGGTTATATATTTAAAGGACCATAGTCCCTACTCTAGATAGTTCTTTCCTTATAGTAATTCTTAGAATACAATTAGAGTTAATCTGTTGGGCAACCACTCTACTAGTTGTTATTACGTTATTAACTTACTTGCAATACCTACACACCTAGCCTATTAACAAGCCCATTGTAGTACTTACTACAAGGTTCCATTACACTCTTGCTAAGAACAAGACGTTATATAAAGAAGAGAAGGGAATAATAAGAGAATTATATAATTAAATAGTTAGGGGCTTGGTGGTTAATGCGTGCACATATACGCACGCGGTCTTCGACAGACTTTAGTAGAATTTAATTAATCTAGTAGAATTTGCCAGAAGTCAATCAAGCTAGCAAAATTCGGTAGAATTTGGTTAAAGCGTCGGAATTTATCTATTAAGTGTTTTACTAAGATATTCCTACTATAACTAGGCTAGTCCCGTTATAGTACCCCCCCTTTTAGCCAAAGGTCCAAATAATTCAATTTTAGTTAAGACTTATAACTTATTGCGTATTATTTTTTCGCGTTAGGTAGCGGTATAGGGTTTTGCCGATTTTAACGTTAAATAGACCAATTAGGATTTTCCATCCCCAGGATAGAAAATTGCTATTAGCTTAGTTAAGGCGGTAAGCCGAACTAGTATCTTTATAGTAGGTCTTAGCAAGGCAGATCTAACTAATTAGATAATTTTAACTGGTGGTTAAAGTTCCTTAATATCTTACGTATTATATAATTATATTATAAACATTATAACGTATTTTAAGTCTTTTTTAATTTCGAGCTTCCTGCTATTATGTTTCGTGTATTTATATTAGGTAGTAATTATTTGCTTTTATATTATGTCCATCTAGCTAAAGTAGGCTATAAAGAATAGTCCTTATAAAATTCTTTTACTAGGGAAGGCGCATTGGTCTTAATTTGCTTATAAGGTTTCTAGGTTTATGTCTTATATCCTTCCCATTTAATAAGAAGTTTAAATTATTTAGACTATGTTTTCTATTGTATATTATTAATTAAGTTAATAAAGTAAGAACCGTTATTGTTGTTAATAATTAGAGAAGGTAATAGTGGTACTTTGCAAGTTATATATTTACCTTTTAAAGGTTATAGTAAGTTTACGTAAAACATTAGATATATTTTTATCTTAGTTAGTAGTTTAAGCTTATAAGCGTATAGGCTTAGTTTCTTTTTAATTTAATATAGGCCCGCAAACTTCCAGTCTAGTTTCTTTAAGGGTTATTAAGTCTTTAAGTTTCGTATATTTAGGTAAACTATATTACCTTCCTTAAAGTCCTATATAGGAGCTCGTCCTTTATTTATATGCTATTTCTATACTATTTAAGCGTACGCTAATTTACTTTATAATAGTTCCGTTAACTGCTTTATTTAATTAGCGAAGTTATATACGTTAATTAGTTAAATCCTCTTAATTATAGGTTCTATTATATTAATTATAGGTTATAGTTTAAATCTAAGTTAAGGGTCTTATCCGTAGGTTGCGTAAAACGGTATTACGCCTATTAATTTATTTCTCGTATTATTTATAGTAAACTTAGCTAAAGGTAGCCACTTTTCCTAGTTGCCTTATAGGTAGGAGCAGTATATTTATAGGTATTATTCTATAATTACATTCGCAATTTTAGTATAACTGTCTATCTTTAAATAAAATACAGTTAAGAGTTATATTTATATACTTAATTGCTTATATAGGGCTTGCTAAAAGTCTAAAATAAACTAGCTTTTACGGTCGGATATTATTAGATTAGAAAGTCTATATAGCTTAAAGACGTGCTTAATAAAACATTTAGCTACTAATATTATATTAATTAAGTCTATAGGAATTATATGTCGCATTTTTATAAAACGGTTAATAACTACTATAATATTTGTAAACCTATTACTATTAGGTAGGTTAACTACGAAGTTAATAAGATATCTTGCTATCTTTATATTAGAATTAGCAATGGTTAAAGTACTCCTTACTTTTTTATATAAGAGGTCTTCCTATACGCGCATATTTTGTATACTTAAATATATTTTTATATATAGTTGTGCATTATAGGCTAGTAATATACTTATTAGATAATCTTATAGGTCTTTATATAGCTAGGATACCCTACTATAGGAGAATTATATATAAATTTAAGTATCTTAAATTATAAGGGTTTAGAATTTAAGACTACTATTTTTTATTAATAGTATAACCAATTATTACGGATTTCGTATTTAGCGAGTATAATATCCTTATATTGCCGTTTCCCTATTTAAATCGCTTTTATTATATTTACTATCTAGGGGTTATTCTTATATTTGTACTCTATTAATTTATTAATTTCTAATTTATTCCTATTAAGCTCCACATCTAGAAATATAGGGCGTAGTTTTTTAAAGTGTTTAGGGGGTAGTAGAATTCGTAATTAATTTATAATCCGTTTATTAGAGGCGTTTATAGGTAAGTTTTATAATTATTATATTAATAAGTTAGGCTTTTAATTAAGTTTGCTAGGTTAGTACGTAATCTTAAAGTTAAATTATAAGAGGTATTTAGCCTAATAAATTTAGCGTTATATTAATTGCGTTATAGTTATAAAGTACTATAGGTTTTTATAGTCTGTTAATACGCGTATTAGGAATAATAATCATTTAAGTTCTAAACGCTATTATTTAAAGCATCTAATAATTGTAAGTAGTTCCTTATTATATATCTTATAGTTTAATTTAATAGGGGTAAGTTTTTAGAAGAGAAAGGCTACTAGGCGCAGCTCGCCGTTCTTATTGTATTGCGATAATACTCCTTTTGGTATATAATTAGACGAGTCTATTTTAATAATATATTTAAAGTCCGGATTAAAGTAAGAATTAAAGTAGTTATAAAACAATATTTTAGGTTATTAAAAGCTTATTTATATTTAGTAGTATATTTAAATCTTATATTCTTCCTTATTAAGTTTACTAACAGCTAAACGATTTTTAAGAAGTAATTAATAAATTAATAATAAAAATTTGCGAATCCTAGAAATCTTTAAATATCTTATACACTACTAGGACTTTCTTAGTTTATAACTACAGCGATTTTCTTAGGGTCTATTTTAATTCTATTACGGGATATAATTAGGCCTAAGTATATAACTTTAGACGCGTAAAACTTGTATTTCTTAATATCGCATTATAAGCCCGCGTCTTATAGGTGTTTAAGGACTATTTAGATGTGCTTCTAATGCTTAAAAAGCAAAGATAAATGGATTAAGATATTATTAATATACGTAGTAATAAATATATTGGGGGGTTCGTGGGGCGTATTATTAACATATTACTAAAACGTACTGGGACCGTTCTTTACACTAAATAGCATTACTAGGTATTTAAAAAGTCCCTATTATATACGGAAAGCTATATACTTTTTATCTCCTTTATAAATACGGATTTAATTAAAGGTAGTAATTATATTAAGCTTTATAAAGTATCGTGCTTTTACTAAGTAGTTAAGCGTTTCTTAAAGTAGAGGAATTAGATATCTATTTTAAATTATAATTATATTTAAAGCTTAATAATTAATATAGAACCTTAAGCCTTTTTTAGGGGTTTTAATAAATAGTATAGGTAAGGCGAATAGTAATTAACTAGGGCGAATAAATCCTTTCCTTAGGTGCCCTTTAAGGTATTATTATATTATAAGCAGCTCTTCTTATAATATACTATATAACGGGCCAAACTTTAGCGTTATACTATGTTTAAATTCTATCTTAAAATTCTATTAATTTTAATATAGGGGTAGTTAATTTATAAATTAATTTTTAAATATATTAATTAGATCGTAATATTCTTTAGGTATAAGAGGTTAGGGGTTAATATATTGCTTCAGTTCTAACGCCTTCTTAATATCTTTTAGTATTATAGTAAAGATCTTATAGTCTTATTTTCTTACTAATAAATAAAAGGGTACGGCTTATATTATATAAAATTTAAGAGGTTTTAATATATTATCTTTACATTCTTTACCGTAATTAGTAGTTATAACTTTATTATATTGGTTTAAGGTTTATAGTAAAGGTAATTTATATTATATTAAATTTAAATAGTTATATATATGTTTATAGGGTAAGTAGTATTTTAAGTAATAACTTTAGCAGTAGGTTATACGGAATTTTAATATTTCTTTAACCTAGCTAATTAAAGGGTTATATCGTTTTAGCTATCCGTATCTAAGTATTACCTTATAATACTTTAAGGGTGTTATAAATAGGGAAACGTATTTAAGGTATTCGCCTATCCGCATTTTTATAAGAGCGTAGTGCGTTAGTTTACTATATATTAAAGGCTTACTATTAAAGCCTTATAGGACTTAGGGCTTATTAAATTTCTTTAAATTTAAGCATTAAGTTTTTGCGTAGTTTGTATTAATAAAGCCTATACTAGTAGCTCTACTATCTATAAGGATTTATACTTCCTTCTATTTTTTAAGTATTTAAATTTCGCTAAGTATATTAAGGGAGTTATATTATATATTAGCGCTAGGAGAGCCTAAATATTTGTACTCTTCCACTTCTTATCCTAAGGCGCGACTTAGCCTTAAAATAATTTATTTTTTAAGTTAACTAAAGGCGAGATACTTTATAGCAATTAAGTATAATTTATAGAATAGGTATAATTTAAGGGTTAGGAGGAACTACGGCGGACCTTTTTAAAAGGGTAAGTTTAATAATTCCTTTAAATATATCCCTTTTTACCACATCTAAAGCATTCTTTATTTACGGCTTAAGTTCTTTGTTTATTAGTTCCTAAGGGTATATAGGATTAGGTGGTATTAAGGTTTATAAGGTTATATATAGGGCTTTTAAGTCTTAGAGACGGATCGCGCTTTAGGGTATATATTAGTTTTATAGAGTTTTAAACGTAAGGTATAGTTAGCTTTAGAAAATAAGTCTATTTATTATATTAAAGGTCCTTATTAATTCGTTAATATATTATAGCAAATTTGGATAGGTTTTTTTTAGCAATTCTTTACCTACTAATTAGGCTCTAATCTTATCTAAAATAGCTTATTAAAGGGCAGCGACCTTAGCGGCTTTATTCTAATCTAGCTTACTAATAAAGCCTAAGAATTTTAAAAAGAAGCTAATAAAGTCTTGGTTCCGTTATTATAGGTTTTTAAGTTTAGTAATAGCTATATATTCGCGGCTAGCGTTATTATATATTTATTCTAGTAGAGAGATAAAGATTTTAAAATTAATAAAGGTGCTGTTATAAAAGAATAGATTTATAGTTTATATAGCGTCCTTACTTAAATAAGACATTCTATAGCTAATCTTGCTAGCTTTAGTAGAGTATTAGTTATAGTTTATTAAAAGTTTAAGACGGAGCTTAGTTATAAAGGGACGTAGGTTATTTTAATTTCTATTAAACATTAGAGGATTAGGGAGCTTTTTAGATTTTATAATAGGTACTAGGTTTATTATATATATAGATTAAGCTACTATTACTAGTTTAGTATTTATATTTAACGGGCCTAGTTTAGATATAATTATTTTAATCTTATTTAGGGGTATTACTGTTAGGGTCTCTAATATAAGTGCCTTAGTATTATAGAGTTCTTCGCGGAGTACTTCTAGTAATTACTAATACTAAGCTAAGGTATCTATAAAAGACTGTTGCATTATAGTTAACTGTTCCCTAACTAGGGATATAATACTTATAGTTATTAAAAGGGATTTAGGTTTATTTTCTATTTTAGTAGTAGTTATTTTAACGTAACGTAATATAAGGGCGCGAAGAGGCTTTAAGGAATATTTAAAGGAATAATATAAATTCTATCTAAATCTAAGGGTATATAGCTTTTATAGAGTATAAGACATTATATAAAGAAGAGAAAGGAATAATAAGAGATTTATATATTAAATAGTTAGGGGTCTTAGTAGTTAATATATATATATACGTACGCGGTCTTTAACTAACTTTAGTAAAATTTAATTAATTTAGTAGAACTTAGCAGAAGTTAATTAAGCTAGCAAAATTTAGTAAAGTTTGGTTAAAGCGTTAGAATTTATCTATTAAGTGTTTTACTAAGACATTCCTACTATAACTGGGCTAGTCCCGTTATAAAACCTAAGTAGATAGTTATATAGCTATAAGGTATAGGCGACCCTAAGGCAACTGTTACGGGATACCCCCGTAATACCTTATATACGTCTACCTGTTTTTACTAATTTAGCAACCAAAGACCGACCACGAGACGGCAATCTAATAGCAATCTATGGCAATCTAACGGCAACCTACCGTATTCCGCTATATTCCACTAAGTTTTACTAAATTCTACTAAGTTCTACTAAACCCTGTAAGTTCTGTTAGGACTACTACCTAAATCCTATTCTACTCTATGTATATATTAACTAAGTAACTAAGTTTATAATATATACCTTTTCTTCTTATTTTCCTACCTTCTTTCCTTATATAATGTCTTAACTTTATTATATAGTTTATGTACATAGCTTAATAATATCTACTTGTTATATATTATCGTCGCTTATACTCGCTCCGTAATACTATATTATGTTAAACCTATACTACCTTACCCTGCCTAATATGTAGAATAACCTAAAAGCCCCTATATCTATAACTGACTTATATAATATATTTACTAAATAAATAAAGGGCCTGCAATAGGCCTTTATAAATACCCTTACTTAATAAGAGGCTTAACACTAAGAGACAATTAGATCCCTAAGAAAAGAAATTAAAGAAATCTGCCGTAACCCACCATTTACTATACTATCGCCCCCACCCGTTTCTACTAGTATTAACCTATAAGTACCAGATAGAGGAGACGTGTCTAAGACTAGCTCCTTAACCCCAAATTTGCTAATTAGTGCCCCTATAAAAAAGCTAACTAAATATCTCCCTAATTCTCCCACCTATTTAGGTAAAAGGAGCGAACTACGCTCCTTTCTTAACTAACTTAAGAACAAGCTAAACGGTAATATTAATCGCTACCCTACCCTTAATAGTTAACTATATTATGCTATAAGCCATCTAATAAGAGACACCGCGGAAACTATATACCCGTTTTAGCTAAGTACTATAAACGAACTAGTTACTATACTAGAAGCATCTTATAGCGACTTTAACTAAATTATAATAGTATAAAGGAAACTAAATAAGATAATATATGGCTCTAAGAGCTTCCTATTATACTTTGCTAAGTTCTACTATTATACTAAAGAGACTAGATAGAACAAACCCGCCTTAATTAATCGCCTAGTAGAATCCTTAAACTTTAAACTAAAGGCTTCCCTTATGGGAGTTAAGCTGCTAGATACCCTTACTGCCTACGCTAATGTTATTAACGGCCTATATAACGATATACTACGCCTTACCCCAAAATATATACCTTAATACTCTGCCCCCTAACCGTCTAAGACCCGTAAGGACCTAGACGCTATAAATATTAACGCTAAAACCCTCTTATACGCCCTAAAAGGATTTACTAAATATAAATAACGTATTAAATATAGCCTTTATTTTAAATGCGAAAGCAATACTTATATCTTAAGTTACTACTCTATCCCCCTGCCTAAAATAAATATTTAAATAACTAGTATAGGCGGTATACCGCTATCTTAATCATATAAAAGGACAACTAGTATAAGCAACTAATCGCTTCCGTTAAGCCCTACCTATTAACCCCAATTATTATCTAATTCCGGTTTGGCATTTAATAAGTACCACTTATAAGGACGAAGCTATAATTAATACGCTATAAGAACTCCGCCCTAATCGCCTTTAAAAGGAAGGTTTTAGAGCTAAGTCACTCTCCGGAACAGCTCTGCCTTAGGATCTTATTAAATGCTTTAAATATTATAAACTCTAACTCTCAGGACTATAGCATAACTATTAACTGCCGTCTTTAGTAAAATAGTTAATAGGCTAGTGCCTGAGTCCTAATTAATATAGGAGCTAGTAGTATAGGATTTATTAATAAGATCTTTGCGTAAGATAATGGTTTTACCCTAACCCCCCTTAACTGGCATATTAACGTATTTAAATTTAATAGTAAACGCACGGTCTTAGGCTAAATTACCTCTATAGTATACTTAAGACTCTAATACCTAAACCATAAAGAACTAATTAGGCTTTTTATTACTACCTTAGGTTACCCGGTAATCCTTAAATAACCCTAAATAAAGCTTTATAAGGTAACTATTAATTAAAACAACCTTAAGCTTTTATTTACCGCCTTCTACTATAAGTAAAAGTGCCTTATAACTTACTACTTAGACCTAGAACTAAAATCTAAATTTTTTTATTAAAATCTACCCTATACCTAAGAAGTCTACCTAATTTTACTAGCCTAGGAATTCTACCAAATTCTACTAACATAACACTTCCACCGATATCCATTAAGAATCTAAAAATTCCACTAAACCCTATAAACTAATTCTAACTGCTATACCACCCTAAGCTAAGCAGAAGGTTAAGCTTAATATATAAAAATACTAGAAGGACTAGTATTCTACTATAAAAAGGATTTTTAAAGAACCCGAAGCTAAATAGAAAGCTATATAAGAAACTATAGACAATCCAAACAAGCTTAACACCCTAAATATCCGTATAATTAGAGCTACCCCGCTAGCATAACTTGCCAAAAAACCCAAGTATATAATCTTTACTATTATAATAGCCGATATTAAGAAGGCCTTGGCACTAAAGAAGTACACCAACCCTGCCATAAAGGTACTAGTAGAGTATTATTACCGCCTAGATATATTCTTATAAAAGGAAGCTAATAAGCTACCGGAATACTAACTATACGACTATAAGATTATACTTAAAGAAGGAAAGCAGCCTAGATTTAGACCCCTATACAGGATATCCTAAAATAAACTCTAAGTGCTATAAAAGTATTTAGACAAGAACTTAAGCAAAAAATTTATTAAAGCAAGCTCGTTGCCTATAGCCGTACTAGTGATCTTTATTAAGAAACCTAGCGGCAGTCTACACTTCTATATAGACTACTAAGCTCTTAACGCCATTACCGTTAAGAACTAATATCTAATCCCGTTAATATAAGAGACGCTAAACTAACTAAGTAAGGCTCGCTACTATATAAAGCTTAATATTATTTCTACATTTAACCGTCTCTGTATAGTAAAAGGAGATAAATGGCTTACCGCATTTCGTACTTAGTATGGATTATTTAAATACTTAGTAACGCCATTCGGCCTCGCAAACGCTCTAAGCTCGTTTTAACATTACGTAAATAACACCCTACGTCCCTACCTGGATATCTTCTATACTGCTTATATTGACGAATATCTAAATAACGAGTTTATTTAAGAAACGCTTAAGCTAATATAAGACGGCATTAGACACTTTAAAAAGATTTCTTTAAGTAAATGCGAAGCTCGCAGGAACCGCTTATATTACTAAAACCGCCTAGTTATACCTAACCACAACAAACTTAAGCTTAAGCTCCTCAAACATATATACGATTTACTAGTAGCTAGCTACCCATGCTAAGGGAAGACCTTAGATCTACTCTAATAGAAGTACTATTAGCCAAATATGCATAACACAATATAAAGGTACGTCTTTAGCTGCTATATCTGCCGACGAGCTAAAGCTTCGCATAAGACGTATAACGGCCTTCTTAAGCTACTGCCTGTTCCGGACCAAAGATAAAAGGATATCTTAATTAACTTTGTCGTTAACCTCCCCGTAAGTAAAAGCTATATAAATATTATAGTAGTTATAGACCGACTATCCAAAATAAGACACTTAATCGCCTACCCCAATATATTAACACCTGCCGTTGCCTAATTATTCCTAGACTACGTATAGAAACTCTATAGACTTCCTAAAACGATTATCTCTAATAAAGGCAGCTAGTTTATCTCTGTATTTTGGAAAGAACTAACTACCTAACTCCGCATTAAAGCACTACTATCTACTATATACCACCCGGAAACGGACGGCTAAATAGAACGTGTAAATGCTATAATGGAACAGTATATTTAAATATACACGTTATACTTATAGAATGACTAGATTAACTAGCTTATATTCGCTAAGTTTACTATAAATAATTCCATCTCGGAAACTATAAAGGTCTCCCCATTCCTAGCCAACTACGGTTAGCATCTATAAATAGGGTTTAAACCCTTTAGTAATATTCCTTGCCCTACTTATTACGCCTTACAAGTTATAGAAGTAAATTAATTTATAGAGAAGATAGAGGAACTATAATAGTTTCTTACTAACGAAATAATATAGACTTAATCTATCTATAAAGCCGCAGCGAATAAGAAACGAACCCTAGCACTAGCCTACTAAATCGGTAACTTTATCTGGCTAGATATAAGAAATCTAAATATAAAATAACCTGTTAAGAAGCTTAATTAAAAGAACGCTGGCCCTTATAAGGTTAAGAAGGTTGTCTCTTTCTACGCCTACTAACTAAAGCTCCCTAATACGGTTAAAATCCACCCCGTATTCTACATGTTAGTCCTCTACCTTACTACTTTCGCATTAAACGCCCTACCTAGATAGATATAAGACCTTCCCCCACCAGTTAAAGTAGATAGTAAAAATAAGTACTTTATTAAAAGGATTAATAATATTAAGTATAATAAATAGAAACGCCAATATATATATCTTACGAAATAGAGAGGCTTTACTAAGCCCTTATAGGAACCCATTAACTCTATAGGACTTATATAAGCCACAGAAGACTTTTATAAACTCCACCCAGAACTACTACAGCCTTATTTCACAGAAGCTCGAGTTTAAAGAGGGGGTACTGTTATGGGACACCCCTATAATACCTTATATACGTCTACCTATTTCCACTAACTTAATAACTAAAGACTAACTACGAGATAGCAATCTAATAGCAATCTATGGTAATCTAATGGTAACCTGCCGTATTCCGCTATATTCTACTAAGTTCCACTAAGTTCTACTAAGTTCCACTAAACCCTACTAAGTTCTATTAGGACTACCACCTAAATCCTATTCTACTCCGTGCACGTGTTAACTAAGTAACTAAGTTTACGATATATACCTTTTCTTCCCATTTTCCTACCTTCTTTTCTTACGCAACGTCTTAACTTTATTACATAGTTTATGTACATAGCTTAATAATATCTACTTGTTATATATTATTGTTGCTTATACTCGCTCCGTAACAGCAACCTAGGGGTGACTTGCCCGTAAGGCACGTGCGCTATATATACCTAGGGAAAACCCTTCCTACCTTATATATAGACTCCTCCTTTTCCTTTAAGGATTTGTCTCTATATATACAATATACCCTATTATTCTATTATTAAACTCCCTATCTATATTCTTACTTTACATTTAAATCCTTACTAGTCTCCTTGGGGGGATAGCTGGTTTAATTTTTTTTATAATGCCTCTGAAAAGAAAACCGACGCCTATACCTAATAGTAATACGCTAGTAATGCGACCGTAAAACGCCTTAGGATTTAGTATAGACGAAATTGCTAGAAGTATACTAGTAGAATCTAAGCTACCTTCGGAATTTTAAAACGATTAAATATCTACAAACGCTAGAGACTAGTTTAACTTATATACCTAGGCTTAAGAAGAGCTTAGTAAGGTTACTAGCGTCCTACTAAATACTACTAACCTAAAGAAGCTAGATAAGCTGGCTAAGAAAATAGCTAACTTATAGAGTATTATTAATTTAATAGGGCCTTCCTGTTAACTCTCTAGTAAAGAGTATAAGTTATATAGCGAACGCATATGCTAAGTAAATCTTAACGCCCTGGTTAAGAAGTTACCACCTAATATTGGCGGTATAACTTAACAGCATTTTAACCGGTAGATCGCCGCAGTTAAGAACTAATTTAAGGTTAATAATATTAACTATAACTGTAAATAACGCACGCGCTAGGCTATTAAAGGATTTATAAAAGAAAAGATAATTACTTAACTAGTATATTAACGGCTAGGCATTAAGAATAAAGGTCCTTTACTGTAGGATAAGTTTAAGACTATGGTCTAAGACTAGATTAAAAACCCTATAGTTAGGCGCTTTAATAATGCTACTATATACTATATAGCTATTATAAAGGAGAACTAGAGGTTTAATGTCTTCCTAGCCCGTATATATAGCTTAGAGGACCGCTTCTTATATACCCCTTTTATTAATCCTAAGCAATAGTTAAACTTTTAGTTTTTATACCTTTTAGCTTACCTATAAGCAGAGCTCTTCTGCTAAAACTTTATTAAACGGATAAGAACTGTTAAAGACCTCTTTGCCGAAATCCGCTATATAGAGTAACTATTTAATACTATAAAGCTTGCGGAAGACCGTATAGGGGGTAATAGTAGATCCTTGCGCTTAAAGCGCGGTCATAGTATAGGCTTTATAGACTTAGGTTTAGGGAATAGAACCTAAAAAGGGCGATGCTTTTCTAAGTAAACTCCTAGGGAGACTATTTAAAAGCTAAATAGCTTAAGGGACCCCCTAGATACTAGTGCTACGTAGGCGAGTTAAAGAACTATAGGCGGCTACTATAAGGAATACTAGAAGTAGGCTAATAAAGAGAAGTTAGCTCGGCCTTCGGAAAACCTAAAGCTCTAATAGTATATATCTCTTA
>Ga0307515_10015722_pt1 | contig 13922 bp, 1 predicted proteins | sample 17_EM_MG_FD_194513 | JGI IMG/M metagenome (GOLD analysis project Ga0307515, IMG submission 194513) | Populus trichocarpa ectomycorrhiza microbial communities from riparian zone in the Pacific Northwest, United States - 17_EM | ecosystem: Host-associated > Plants > Roots > Unclassified | place... | reverse complement strand
CTTATTTTAAAGCGAAAAGCCAAAAGGCTAATTGTGATAGATATTGATGTTGCTGTTCGGAGGGAAGGCGTGACTTCGCTTTAAATAGACATTTTTATATAATCTATATTAAGTTTAAAATATAGTAAAATTTATAAATCTAGGATCTATTTTAATTTAGTAGAAAGCCTAATAGATATTAAGCTTTATAAATACCTTAGCTCTATTTATTTAGGTTAGTGTCTTATTAAGTAGGAGTAGCGGATAACGGTCTTTATGGGTTATATTATTAAGCTTATAGTAGTTAATATAGAAACAAAGTCCTCTATCTAGCTTTTTTATAAAGAGGATAGAGGAGGTAAAAGGGGCCTAGTTAGGCTTAATAAACCCATTTACTAGGTTATTAATAAGGTACTGCTTAGTGGCCTATAACTTAGTAATAGATTGTTTACAGAGGGGGGTATAGCTAAAGGCGTTTTCCCTATCCAACTTAATTTTAATTTTATGGTTATATAGTTAGTATAGTAGAAGTATATTAGATACTACCTTAGAGAATATATCCTTAAACTTTTAGTATTAATAGGGTAGTTTTTATTCTACTAGCTTCTTATCTATAAGCTTACTTTTTGATTTACTAAGCTCGCTTTTCTTTTCCTTAAGTATTTAGTTAATTTCGTATAAGCTAGTTATAAAAGCAATAGTATTAAGCTGGACTAAGTTTTAGTAGAATCCTACGGCGTTAATATAGCAGTTATTAACTAGTAGGAGGTCCGTAGGTTTCTTTATAGCCGTTTACTAGACTATATTTTGCGGTTTAGGGTTTATAATCTTTTTTAGCTCCTATTCTATCTTCCGTAAGTTATCCCTCTAGTCTATTAGTTTAGTATAGCGTCTAACATTCCTTACTATTCTTTATAGCTATATAGGGCCTAAGCTCTCTATAGGGGGCTTTTTTAGGTTATTACTAACTTTTTAGGTCTTTAATGCGGGTAGCGTAATATAGGTAGTCTGGGGGCGGTGTAGTATACAGATCCGTTGCGGATTAAGCTATATATCTTCTTTAAAGGCCTAGTCCCTACGCATAGTATCGGCCTAGTAAATAGTATTAATTTAAGGCCATATAAGATTTTCTATTATAATGCTGATTTCTTTTATAAAGGAAGGAGTTAGGGGTAGGGTTTTAGGTTAGATAAGCCGTCTACTTTATACGTTTAGCTATAAGCCTATATAGGCTAGCTATTTTCTCCCTAAGATTATATTATAGCTTCTATAAGAGTATATATATTAAATCCCGCCGCGCTTACAAATAAGTTCGCAAGTACTCCGTGTCTTTTTGGCCGAATGGCGACGTTAGGGCGGGAAACGTTATAGCTTCCTAGGTCCGTAATAAGGAAGGGAATATTATATTGCCTTTGTCCGTTAATACGAAGGTAAATCTATAATATAGTTGTAATGGGTAGTTCTACTTATCCGTTATACCTATAAATAGAAATTAGCTTAGGCAATTCTTCTAAAGGCGTATTTAAAAAGTTAGCCAGTTTTATAGCGCACTTTATATTAATTAAGGTAAAAGTATTTACTCCTAAGTTAGCTAAAGTAGAGGTTAAAACTTAATATTTATTGCAGAATAAAGTATAAGGGATAGTATAGCTTTTTTTATTAACTAGCCAACCCAGATTAATATATAATATATTAATTCCTTTTAACCCTAAGGAGGAGTCTTCCCTTAAGGTCCCTCTTTTTCTAACTTTATGCTATTTTCCTAAATTAATAGGACCTTGTTTATCTTTGCCTTTATTAGGCAGTTCCTTATAAGGTAGCTAGGTTAACTATATAAAAAGTAAGCTCCTTAATTACTAAGGGCCTATATTTAGGGGTTGCTATATATAGGCCGGGTATATACTAGACCTATAGCGGGGGTAGCTGCGCAGCTAGCTACTAGGTTAACTATAGGCTAAGCGGTTAATGCTATAGGGGTTATTAATTATACTAGGGCACTATAGGCCGTTCTTGTAGTACTTATAGCCTAATTTATAAGGTTTCTAGTTTTTAGTTAATTGGCACGTGCCTTAATTTAATAGAGGCCTTAGTTAATAGCTAGACAATAGTTTATAAGTTCTTTTAATATCTATGCCGTAGTATAAGCTAGTAATACGGCCTGCTATAGGTCTAGGGTAAGCTTATTAAAGAGGTCTAGTAGTAGGTCTTTTTAGGGGATTTAGGCCTGTCCGGCTAGGTATAGAAAGTGGGTTTAAAAGGCTAAAAAGGTCTCCGCTGTTTTTATATTTAGGCTTTTATAGCTAAGGCGGGCGTTTTATACTTTAAAAGGGTCTTTATAAATAGAAGATAACTATTTAATTATTTCCTCTTTAGAGATAAAGGGGTTTATTAAGTCTTTAGTATATTGCGGGCGTAAATACGTCTAGGTATCTTTACTAGTACGGCTAAAAATATAGACTATCTTAGCTTAGGGGGTAGGAAAGTAATTAGTATTAACTTTAAGCTTATCCCGTAATTAAAGCTTCTAGTTATTAAATATTAGGTCTATTTTATCTATAAGTAGTAGGAGATCCGCGACCTTTGCTAACCGCTTTGGTGCTATATAGGCCTTAGTAGATTTACTAAGGCGCTAGAATAGGGCCTAAAGGACTATAGTAAGTCTTTAGTTATCTAATAATGACTTATTATTAGATATAGGGGTATCTCTAGCTTTAAGTAGCTCTCGTAGTTATTTAATTTTGGTATTAGCTGCTACTAGCTCTGCCTAGGGGCTTAAGATATTAACTGTTTTATTATCTAAGGTATTTAAAGGTCCTATAGCTGCTTTACTAGCTACTATATTTCTTAGTATAGTGGTAAGTATAGGTTCTAGTTTATGCGTATTCTATAGGTCCTATTTTATTCTTTTTAGTTCCGTTCTATTCTTTAAGTTTTAGTAATAGTCTTTAGGTCTAGTTCTATATTCTATTCTAGTTTATAGTCTTATAAATATATTTAAGTTCCTTCTTAGGAAGAAGAGGGTAGTTAAGCTTTAAATAATATTAGCGACTTAGTTAATTAAGGCATGAGCACGGTAAGAGGGACGCGTAAGCCTATATAATTGGATTGTTTATAAATAAAAATCTAAAGCTAGGGAAAGGAAAGGAGAAGAAGAGTTGCGCCGTTTGACGTTTTATAAGATCTTCGTGTTACATAACCGCAATATGCGGCAATCTGTGGCAACTTGCTAGTGCGAAGTTCTGCTAAGTTCTGCTATCTAAGTTTTACCAAGTTCTGCTAGTGCCGTAATAGTCGCTATTAACTTACTTAGCTCTGCTAAGCATAACCACTTTAAGACCTATAAGGGTTACGCTTAGTAACCTAATTAAGTCCTTCTTAATATGTTGTTTATATACGATCCCCTTAAGCTAATAACCCTAAGAGAAGCTCTTAGCGGCCTATACGCGAAATAGTGGCTAGAAGCTATATAGGATAAACTTAAATCCCTCTTATAGAACGAAACCTGGCGCTCCGTCTAACGCTTATTAGTAAACTCTTTATATAAAGTCCTTAGCTTTAATACTAAGGCTTAAAAAGAACAATATATAAAGGGCTATTAAAAGAATCGGAGCTCTTGCTGCACCTGGCCTAAAAAGACTAAAACCAACCAAAAGAACCCTGCAAAACACCCAGAGAATCCCCCTAAGATGCATGCATCGCAGGGGAGGCAACATGTTAAACGACGGTGGTTCGCACTCGCGCGCGACCGCCAGAACCACGCCTAGCAATGGCCCTCTATAACAAAGACGGGCGAATACCACACTATAAAGCGGAAATACCCTTATTAAAAAGGCATCTAATAAAATATAAAGCCTATTAGACGCGTTTAGTACCCAGAATTATAGGGAAGTAACTATCAGCTATAACGATCTAACGTAGCTAGTAGAATAGCTTCGCTAGTCTAGTAAACTTTAGGCGCCCCTCTAGTAAACCCTTAATTAAATCCTTTAATAGCTAAGCAAAATTAAAAATAAATAAAAACCCCCCTTACTGGCGAACCGCACCTAGGCCGCCGTAGCTGCGCTTCCATAATATAGGGAACTTACCCCCCTTAAGATAATAACTAAGTATATAATTATAATATAACCAAATATAGAAAAAGCAGAGGGGCTTAGGGGATAATTAGAAACAAAAGTCCTTATAGAAATCCGTAAAGAGGTCTATAACGCTATTATAGTCTAATACCTAAGGAGCGGAGATATTAAAGTCACTTTAAAGGACTAATAGGTAAAGGAATAAGCCGTAAGGGTAGGGGATAGGCTAGGAGAACGTATTAGCATAAAAGTATTCCGTAAGGATTACCTAGTTAAAGTCCTAGTGGTCCCTATAAGCCTTAGGGTAAAAAAGGGACGCTAGGCGGATAATATAGTAATTATATAAAAGATAGTAAGATAAATAGAATGCCTTATACTAGGACTTAAGATTACCTAAATCTAATAGCTTTAATAGGAAAATGCAAACTAAGTAAATAATAAGAATAATAAGAGGATATAAGGGTTGCCAGAGACCCGCTAGGGAGATACTAAACAAATATATAGCTCCCTTATTGTTAGTATATATACACTAAGAATACAAAAACTTCTTATCTAAAAAGGAATAATTATAAACGGCCTTATATACAATATAAGGCTCTATAACTATAGACTACGCCTAGAATAATACTATCGCTATATATAATAGGGACACACCTAATCTATATGCGCAGCGTAGGTGTGCTGCGGCCACTATATAGGCCCCTATAATACAAAACACTACTTAAATTAAGACTAAATAAAATATGTAAACTGCCACTAAAGCATATATAAGGCGTAGGAGAGAGAAGACTATATTAAATATAGAAGACGGAAGGTAAGGGCTTAATAGCTACGGGAATAACTGTACGCGAGGCTATATAAATGGAAATAACAGGCAATAAGCTAGGGGGGCGTAGGTGCCTTTCTAGCTTTTCCTACCTTTAATACTAGGGGGCTAGGCCAGCCATCCTAAGCCTTAACGGGCCAGAAGTAACGCTGTATAATATTACTAGACTATATAGGGATATAAGGGAGAGGATGCCCTATAGGAAGACCCTTATGGACAGCTATAGTAAGCTTAAGACTAGGATAATTAAGAATTAGACTTAACGCGGTAAATATAATATTTGCAGCCGACTCTTAAAGGGTGTATAGCCAACCAGTAAGAATAGGGGAAAGACTAAAAATAATAACAGATTTAGATATAGAAGCGCTAGTAAGAATATAAGATATAGGAATAAAAAGCTTTATATAAAATAAGTAGTAACTAGGGTATAGATATAAGAGACAGAAGTTCTAAATATCCTAAAGAAAGTGGAAATAGAAGAAGTAAGGAATGATAGAGAGGCAAAGGACCCTTGCCGGGGGTCCACCACCTATCTATTATATAGTATAACTATAGTAATACAAACCACCGTCTTGCAAGGCCCTTACTAGATAGTCTAGACCTAGAGAAATACTATATCCTTGCTATATAAGAGCTGTACTATAATACCTATATATAATTAATATACTACCCCTAAGGTTTCTAGCTCCTATATAAACCAAAAACAGCCACACGCGTATGCTTTATAATCAGCAAGACTATTAGCCTATCCTTATAGTTATAGCAGGCAGTTAATCTAGATATTATAGTTATAATAATCCAGATATATAGAGGACCGGTATAAATTATTAATGTATATAACCCTAGGGTTAAAGGGGTCCTATAAATAGAGAATATTATATTGGTAATAAGCTTACTTAAAACCGAAGGTATAGAGTTTATCCTACTAGGAGACATAAACCTCCACCATCTGCGGTAGGGGGGTATTTACGTTACTGCTAAATGATAGGCAGAGTGCCTATTAAAAGCTATAAACACCTAGGGCCTTAAGCTAGCCACCCCCCCTAGAGCAATTATATAGTAATAAGGATCCGCTAAAAGTATAATTAACCTTATATTTATAGACGAAGGCCTATACTAGAGACTTAAAAGGTATAACCCTAAAGAAAAATAGGCACTTACTTTAGACTATATCCCCATCCAAATATAGCTAGATTTAGATATTAAGGCGCAACTAAATAGCAAAAGATATGTAATAAGGATGCTTAAGGTAAACAGCTTCCTTAATATAGTTAAATAACAACTTTAAGACCTAGAGGAAATTCACCCAATACTAAATAAGCGAGGCTTATTAGCCACCCCTAAGGAAATTAACCAAAGACTAGAAAAGATCTAGGCAGCAATTAAAAATGGGTTAGAAGAGTACTGCCTAGTCTTAAAACCGGGCCCCTATGCGCGATATATATAGTCTGTATAATACACAGTTCTTATAGCTAGCTAACAACGAGTAAGAAGGAAATACTTAAGTAGCTATAACCCTAAAGATAAGAGATAATATAAAGACATAAGAAACTAGTTAAAGAATACCCTAAAAAAAAGAAGTAAGGAATAACTGGAGACAATTTATAAATAAGTATACTTCTAATTTAAGCCTCCCCTATAATAAGGGCCTGTAGGCTATAATAAAATAGGTAAAGAAAAAGGTAGGGCAACTAATAGAAGACTTATATCTACCACCCCTATAAAGAGCAGGGGAATTATAGGCCACTAATAATAACAATAAGAAGGTAAAGATCCTTATAGAAAGGTTCTTCCCCTAACTAGCTCTAGTAGACCTTAGTAATATTACGGGTAAAACACCGGTAACTCGCCTATGGGTTAACAGCGATATAATAACAGAGGAAATGGCCAGAATTATTAGCCGCCTTTTAAATAATATAGCACTAGGACTAGATGGAATTTTAAATAAGGCCCTAAAGACCTATAGACTACTTATAGCACCCTAGCTTATAGATGTAGCTAAAGCATGCTTTACTATAGGCTATTACCTATAACTCGGAAGATTTATAATAATGGTTGTCCTATAAAAAGAAGGTAAAGTAAATTACTTAATCTTAGGAAGCTACCGCCCTATTGCCTTAGAAAACACCCTTAGTAAGATCTTAGAAAAGGTAATAGCGGACTATATAGCAGATACGGCTAAGGAATACGCCCTACTACTATAGAGCTAAATAGGGGTAAGAAAGAACCGCTTAACACTATTAGCACTTACGCTACTTGCTACCACTATTAAATCTATATAGGCGATATAAAGGGACTTTATAGTATTAATGCTTAGCCTAGATATTAGTGGCGCCTATAATAACGTACCCTATAAGCATCTCCTATATATCCTTAGGGTAAAAGGCTTCCTAGAATAAATTATATAATTTATTTAAGGGTTTATAGGTTAGAAAGAAATATTACTAGTCTTTAGCGGATACTAAAGCCCCCCTATTACAATTATAACAGGAATACTATAAGGATTACCCCTCTTACCTATACTCTTCCTTTTCTTTATAAGTAACCTACTTAACTTCTTTAAGGAAGGGGCGACCTAAGGGATAGGCTTTATTAATAATATAAACCTAATTATATACAGGCTAACAGCCGTAGAGAATTGTAGAATACTAGAGAAAGCTTATAATACCTATATAAAATAGGCAAAACGATATAGAGTCTAATTCTCACCAGAGAAATACCAGCTAATCTATTTTATAAGAAAACGTAACTAATCTGCAGATCTCTAGCATATAATTTATATCTAAGGCTTTAGGGGTTAACTAGTTCAGGGCCTAAGGGTATTAGGAGTATAGGTAGACAGTAAGCTCTGGTAAAACGTATATACGGCGTAAGCGGCCTATAAGGGCTAAGCATAGTATATTATATTATCTAGGATCGTTAATTCTATATAGGGTCTATACTTCTAAAGGTTACGCCTACTATATATAGCAGTTGTCCGGCTAACCATAATGTATAGGTCTAGTATTTGGGCCATTAGAGAATCTAAAAAAGGCCCCCCTAAGTTGCTCCTTAAACTACTCTAAAAGGTCTAAATAGCCTGCCTTTAGAGTATAATAGGCGTATATAAGCGAACGGCTATAGCACTACTTAAAAAGGAAGCTAATATTCCCCCCCTATAACTATATATTAAAGCCGCTATAATATAAAGGGCGTAAAATAAACGTAACTTTAATGTTATAAAGTATATTAAGATACGCCTAAATAAACTATAGAGGAATTCTAGGGCGCCCTATAGGAGAATAAACTAATAACCCTAAAGTAGGGAAGATATATTAGAGAAATAGGTAAAGAAAATAAAAGAAAAATAGTACTGCTTTAGGGCCCAGGCCTATATAAAGGAGGAAGGGAGACACGTAAGAGGCCAGTAAAGATAATAGTAAGAGAGAGAAAGGAGCTAAAGTAGAGTATAAAAGAACGCTAGAAAACTATCTACTATAATATAATACTGGTTAGACCAACGCTAAAGAGGCGTATAGGAGTTAAAGGTATAGAGGCTAACTAAGGCAAAAGGAACCTAAGCCGTAGTATGGTTAACGCTATAGGGGGTAAATACTTTAAAGCTCTAAGAAGGCCTAACAAAGGTAGAAAATATAATGGTAACACTCTTAAGAATAGGAATAATAGGACTAAAAGACTAACTCTACTAGGTAGGTATCTTAGTAGGTAGCCTAAGATATAAATATAGCTAGCTAAGACAGACACTAAAATACGTAATACTATTATGCCCCTTACGCACTAACTAAGAAGTAATGCTCTTAGTAGCTAGCATAGAGAACTATAATACACTACTCTTGATATAAAAAGGCCTTAAGGCGGTTACCTAGTAGCTTATTAGCTAAAATATACTAAACCAGTTCTGGGTTGTAAGGGAAATAATAATAGAGGGTAGGGGGGGTGAGTAACGGGCGCCCCCTGATGACTCTACAGTGGTAAAGTAAAGTGTGTAATACTAGCGCGTCCGTAAGCTTAGTACGGCAGCAGTGGTTCCTAAGGAGGTTAAAAAGTAAGGTAGTAGGAGCACTATAGGTGACTCGTAGGCGCCTTGTAGGCGCCTTATAGGCGAGTTCCAAAAGGCGGGGAGATAGATTACAGGGTTTTCTTAAATAGAGTTTTCTCCCTATATGTATATAAGGAGTAGTCCGCGTGGGCCTAATAGGGATCCGAATCGGACGTTAAGCAATGAATTATTATTATATAAAGTCCTTAAAGGTAAATAGGTATTTAAGATTAAGCGCGGGCTAAAAGGGGAAATATTTAGGTATAAAGTACGCTAGATTATTAAAGGCTACAAATAGTAGTACGGTATTAATTAAACCTTCGCTATAGTAGTTAAGCTAATAGCCTTCCGTACACTATTCGCCCTAGCTGCCTATTATAATCTTAAAATTAATTAAATAGACGTTAAAACGGTATTTCTTAATGGTTAAATTATTAAGGATGTATATATTAAACGCCCTTACGGCTTTAGCAAATCTAGAGAGGTCTACCGCCTTCTTAAAGGTCTTTACGGCCTTAAGTAGTTACCTTATATATAGTATAAAGTTATTTATAACTTCCTTATAAGCCTTAGCTTTTAGAAGCTTTAAGCTAACTATAGCATTTTTATAACTAAGAACTCGCCTTTTATATCTGTGAATAGCCTTATTATTTTAGTCTATGTAAATAATATTAAGATTATCGGCAGCAGAGCCGCTATTAACTCCCTTAAACGGCAACTCTGTAGTAAATTTAAGATAACAGATCTTGGCCCTATTAGCTACTACCTTAGTATAACTATTACTCGCAATTATAAGCTAAAGACTATTATAATCTAGTAACGCTCCTACCTTAAGCGCGTACTCTAGACCTTTTACTATTAGGACAATAAGTATAATAAGGCCTTATTAAATCTAGTGAAGACTCCTATAAATAAGAAAGATTAGTATCTTAAACTGTTTAACGGCTAGGCCTTAAAGGACGATATTAAGATTTACTAATCGTAGGTCGGCTCCCTTATATATATAATAATTAAGACTTAACTAGATCTTGCTTTTATAATATTATAAGTTAGCTAGTTTAGCCATAATCTAGGACCTTAACACTTTACCGCAATTAAATAGATATTCCGATATATTATAGGGACCCTAGACTACGGCATAACTTATAGTAGTAACCACCAAGATCTAATAATAGCTGGCTACTTAGATGTAAGTTATGGCGATAGTATTATAAATAGACGCTTATCCTCTAGATATATCTTTATGCTTAATAGTAGGCTAATTACCCAGAGCTCTAAGCGCTAGACGATTGTTACTCTATTAATAACTAAATCTAAGTATATAAGCCTTATGGCTGAGGTTGCTGCTTACTAAGCTGTAATAAATTAACTAGCTTAACCTTAGCGTTAAAGTACGAAAGGATAACTTAGCGGCGTACTTAGTTCTAAATGCTACTAGACTTATTATAATCTTCGGTAATAATAAGTCTTTAATAGCCCTTGCTTAGAACCCTAAGTTTTACTAATATACTAAGTATATTAATATCTAATACCACTTTATACGTAATAAAGTCACTACTAAACAAATTAAACTTACCTTTATTAACACTAGCGATATAGTAGCTAACGCCCTTACTAAAGCCCTTAATCTAATTAAGTTTGACTGATTTCTTACCTTAATAGGTCTTTGTCCTGCTAAAGGGTAACGTAGAGTAAGGACTTTAGAGTAACATTAAAATAGGAATAAGGAAAAGACACTTCTGATTTTACTAAGTTTAACGTTTAAATTAGGCCAATACACAGCCTAATATAACAGCTTAATCCAGCCTTTAATAAACGCCTTACCCACTATAATTAGCCTTAGGGCTTTACAACGGATAAGGAGAATTAGGTTATAATCGCACTAGATATATAGGAAGGATTAAAGGATAAAGTATTAATACAATACCATTTAAGGGGGAGTGTTGTTTTTACCCGATATTATATTATATGACTAGGTTGTTGTTAACCTTTTCCCTAACCTCCAACTCAGATAAATTAATTAATTACTCTTTAATATACTTAATATACTATAATTACGCTTGCCTTAACCTACGCGTTTAATATATTGTAATAGCAACTGCGCGATTTTTAGCTATAGTATTGTAAGAACTTTGTATAGAGCTGTTGACCTAAACCGTATTTGCTTACCACCGTCTTATTACTATCTTAGTTACCTACCTATTGACTTGGTTACCGACTCGGTTACTAATTTAGTCTACTACCCCTTCCTTATATATATATAAAGGCCCTAGAGCTATATTTAATAGATAGAGTTCTTATTCTTAATTGTCCGTTTAATAAGAGCCTCTATGCGTAGAGCAGTCGTGCGCGGAACCTTCCTATGTGGAGCTATCGTATATTAAGCCGTACGTTCCGCCGTACTTAGAGCCTTAGTATATAAAGCACTCTACCGCGAACTTTCTTATAAATTGTACCTCTTAGGGCGACTTCTATAAGGCCTATCTAGATATTAGCATAATATTTTATTTAGCAGAGGGGTAGTATATATAACGCAATTAGGTGCTAACTAAATTAATACTATTATCCCCTATAGTAAGCCGAATATACGCATTATAGAGGTAGTATATAGCTTTAGGAATCTATATATTGGCTAGAAGAACTATTTGGCTTGTGTGGGGGTAGTAGATGATATCTATACTATGGATGTAGATGCACAAAAGCACTTTACTGAACTGGGCCTAAGACATTAGGCGTTGCAACCCTTTTTTGGGCCTTACCGCTTGATCGGCAGCCACAACTTTCATTCCGGCGCCTACATTCTTGTTCAAAGTGGATTTGAAGCCAAATCTGAGTAAGTCGTAACGTAAGACAGTAAGCAGAAAGTAACTGATATTTTACTGAGAAAAAAAGTCATTGAATTAAGGTTATAGATAGCAAAATGATGTTGGCCAAATGGTTTTGTAAGTTGGAAGGAGGCGGAGGAAGTAGAATGCTGTAGAGAGTTTATAATCTCTATGATTCTGGATAGAAATAGAGACGCAACTGCGAACGCTGTCGCAATTCTTGTGCTGTAGTATTTATGAGCAAGGATGCACATAACCAGTGTAATTATAATCAAGCTATAGATTTTGATTTTTTATAAAACCACCGCAACTGATTATAATTGATTATATTGATTATATTGATTATACGCTAATTTCCTAATTAGGATTAGATTAATCTTGCCTTAAGAGTGGCTCTACAAGTTGTGCTTACTTAATTCTCTTATCTACCTACTGCCTTATTTGCTTCCTTATTACTTACTATATTCCTGCCCATATTGCTACTCGTTATTTTATTAATAGATTCTTTAAGGTTAATAGCTTTAACGGCTATATTTACTGTCGCGAAGCCTCCTAACTTAACGATCTATTAAAGCCAGCTTTTTAAATACTTAGATTGCTCTACCACTGTTACTCTAAGCCTTAATCGCTTCTATAATATTATTCGCTAAGCGCTAAAGAAGACGCGTTCTGCTTTGGCTGATGTGGCTAGTATAGAGAGGATATTAATGGCTATTTATAAGAGGCGTAAGTACTCTACGCGTTAAGTTAATTTAAGCTACTAGCTAAGGGAGGATATAGTAATTACTTATAGAGGCTTTGCCTACTATATAGTTAGAATAGACAACGTTAAAAAGAGGTGTACTTATAGTAATAAACCGTTTAAATTTATCTTTTTTAGAGGTTTGCTTAAGTTAATCTAGATACTTCTATTAGAAGTAAGTGTTTATAATAAGATTAGGATTAATTAGCTAACTCTTATTACCGTTAACTAGCCTATACTTATATTCCTTCTGCTAAAGCTTTTATACGGATTTAATTACTTAGTTAATTATACCTTTATTATAAAGTTCTAGTGGCCTCTAGTAATTATCTAGATACTATTTTTTAAAGCATTAGGTTAAGGAGTAAGGTAGTAATATACATAGGAGTCTAATCTATTAAGCTGTAGTACTTATTAAAAGTAAGCCATATAGTAAGAAGAGACGCTAAGAGATTCTAATTAAAGGCGTACTCTTTTTACTTACTTTTAATGTAATCTATAAGGAAATCTATACTCTATAGAACCTTATTAAACGTAGTTTAATTACCCCCCATAGACCTTATAGCGTCTTTAAAAGGCTTTAAGATTGCAATTGTTTTATAGATAGTGTCCTACTTATTATAACTAAGCTCGTTCTTATATAGATTACTAAAGTTCTTATTAATAAAGACTTAAATTAAGCTCTTAAGCTCTATTGCTAACTCTAGTATAATAAGCCACGAGTTCTACCTTATATTATTATTGCGTAATATTATCTTATAGGCGAGCTTTAGAAAGGCTTAATATTGTTTTAGTAAAGCTTTAAGCTAAATAGCTATATTATAGATCTTACCTAAGGCTTTTATCTTTCGCCACTTAGCCTATATAGCTTTATCTTAATTATATTCGTGTTCCGACTTAATATAAAGCCTTTACTCTCTAGCCTAGAGTTCCTCTACGGCTTATACTACGAGCTCTATAGTCTCTTTGTCTTTAGTAAAAAGGAAAGCTTATACTATAAAATTAATAATAATAATTCATTGCTTAACATCCGATTTAGATCCCTATTAGGCCTACGCGGACTACTCCTTATATATATATAGGGAGAAAACTCTATTTGAGAAAACCCTATAATCTATCTCCCTGCCTTTTAGGACTCGCCTATAAGGCGCCTATAAGTCACCTATAGTGCTCCTACTACCTTACTTTTTAACCTCCTTAGGAACCACTGCTGCCGTAATAAGCCTACGGACGCGCTAGTATTGTAAACTTTACTCTACTATTATAGAGTTATTAGGGGGCGCCCGTTGCTCGCCCCCTTACCCTTTATTACTATTTCCCTTATAACCTAGAACTGGTTTAGTATATTTTAGCTAATAAGCCACTAGGTAACCGCCTTAAGGCCTTTTTATATTAAGAGTAGTATATTATAGTTCTCTATGCCAGCTACTAAAAGTAT
>Ga0307515_10015721_pt1 | contig 13922 bp, 6 predicted proteins | sample 17_EM_MG_FD_194513 | JGI IMG/M metagenome (GOLD analysis project Ga0307515, IMG submission 194513) | Populus trichocarpa ectomycorrhiza microbial communities from riparian zone in the Pacific Northwest, United States - 17_EM | ecosystem: Host-associated > Plants > Roots > Unclassified | place... | reverse complement strand
CGAGATCAAGCGACGCACCCACGTCGTGGGCATCTTCCCCAACGATGCGTCGATCACACGACTCGTCGGCGCCATGATACTTGAGCAGAACGACGAGTGGTCACTCAATCGACGCTACATGCAGCTTGAGGGCCTGCAAACGCTCAGCGATACTGTCCCCACTCGGCTGTCCGCTGTGGCTCGCTGAGTACCGCGCATCTCAGCCCGTCCGGGCTGTGGACTTACACCATGCGCTGGGACACGACCGATAGTCACATGTACGATGTACCACGGCGGAGCGCACACGTCGGCGGCAGCGATCAAGGCGATTGAGGCACAGGCACCTCAGCCCGCCGCAGGCCCGTTACAGGTCGTCCCCGAGGGCGTTTGAGACTATTACGCCAGTTTACGTGCTTCTGTTGCGTCGCAACGGCACCCACCTGGCAATGTTGCAGATTCGAACCTCGCCGCGCAATTGCCGCCACTCCTTCCAGCCAGCAACCATCGGACTCAAGCTTTCGACGGTACAGGTAACGGCGGCTTGTCGATCCACCTCTCCGCCTCCCATGCCAAGACGTCAACCTCGCGCGCCAGATGCCAGCCGCTGGCGCGCCGTTCGAGGCGCTGGACCTTGCAGCAATCGACCATCCCGCCCGTGCGTCGCAGCGTAACTATGCCGATCTTCGCGAGTTGGTCTTCGGGTCGTGTCTTCTCGTCGATTGATCCCCCTTGCACACGCAGCATGCCTGGCTGACCCGGAACGACTGTCACTTCGTCGTCATGGAAGTGACCACACAGCACCACCACCCTCAGGCGCGGCGCTAAGGCGCCGAGCGTCTGCCGGATTTCCTTGGAATGGAGCGCGTCAGCGCCTAGCGTGAATCGATGCACCAGCACGACGACGCAGTCTCCGTCGCTTGCGGCGCGCCCGATCGCCAAAACCGCCTGCGCCAGCTTCTTTCGAAACCAGTCGATTGGCACCGGCGATGGGTAGTCGCCGCAGCGGTACTCCTCGGCCCATAGCTCCATGAAGTGAACGCCCGCGAACGCGTACCCCGACGCGATTCGGTAGCCCGGAAACTCGCCGTGCCCGACGCGCCATCCCGTGAGGGACTCGTGGTATCTGAGGAATGGCGCAATGCCGTAGGTCCAGGTGTCGTCTATCGGCTTAGTCGCCGTGTCGGCGACGAGTTCGAACCCCGAGGGGGCACCAGATTTTCGGCGGACGTACGCAGAGACTGCGAGGCCCTCATTGAAGTCATGGTTTCCTGGGCAAACAAAAATGCGCTCGCGCAGGAATGCGGGCGACCCGGGCCCGATGTTGAGGCATCCGTTCTCGCGCAGTCCATTTAGCCACTCGAGCGCCGGCTCATACCCGCCGGAGTGTCCCCTATTGATCGAGTCCCCGCTCACACAAACGAAGTCGACCGTCAAATCCTCGGCGCGCAGCCGAGCGCCGATCTGAAAGAGGTGCTGCTGTCGAGTAGCCGTCTCGACACCGAAGTGCAAGTCGCTCAGGTGCATCAGAACGATGCGCGAGTTCGGCGTACGCTCTCCCAATGTGTCCCACTGCCGAAGCGTTCGGATGTCGATCGCCAGCGACTCGAGCGCGTTGCGAACCATTAAAGACTGGACTGCCTCCTGCGCCTCTTCGCGCGCCCGTTCCTCCTCGACGACGGCGATCACGCTGGACCAGTGAATGATAGGCAGATAGCGGTTTCCGAGCAGGCGCAAGACTCGTAAGTAGGAGCTGGTAGCTCCGATGTCGCTAAAGCGGCCGCTGATTGCCATGACCCCGATGTTCAGACTCGCAATTTGAGCCTCGAGCTGCTGGCACAGATCTGGTGGCCATCCACTTAGCACCATGTCGAGCAGGACGATGAAAGGCTCTCGGATCGTCCGAACTGCCTTGTCGGCCGCTGCGGCCGAACCGCAGAACAGCATCTTCACCGCCACATCACTGCAGGCACTGGCGTTGAACACATCGAAGAACCGGGAATAGACCAACTCTCGGTCGAGATCGTCGTCAACGACCACCATCGTCAATGTAGAGCTCTTCATGCGGCAACCTCCAACTCCTCACGAACGACGGTCTCCAGCCACGGAATCTCGATCAACACCTCGTACAGCTGCCCGCCGCCAACATCTCGCACCGTACGCACAATCTTGCCACCGATCTCGTCCAGGCACGGAGCCGGCACATCGGGAGTGATCATCGGCTTGCCTGACGCGGCGTGATTCAGGATCGTCAGCGAGAGCCCACGGTCTGTCTGCCTTGCATCGATCCACACGAGTGCGGTCAACCCCCCTTGCGACTCGGGCTGATCGAAGACGCCAACCGCGTTGCGGATCGCATTGCGAATCGTGTCGGTGATCTGTTCCTGCAGATGGCGGCACATCGGAAGGTAGTGAGTGCCGCCCGCCCACTTTGCACCCACGCGCATGAAGGCGATCTGTTGGGGCGTGGACAGGAAGGGGTCGTCGCCGCTGACGAGCGCACCGCTTGATCGAAACCAGCGCTCCAAGGTCGTCGCTACATTGTCCTCGCTCTCGGCACAGCGAAGCAACTTGCTCTGGTAGCGCTCGCGAACGGAATTCACGTGCGAGGCGGCACGTCGAACAGCGTCGACAAGATCCGCACCGCTGGCGTGCATCAGTTCGTCGCCGACAGCACTCACCGAATCAATCAAAATGTCGGTCCAGCCACCCTCAAGGTCCAGGGCCCTCAGAAAGGAGGGTGTCGCGCCTCCGAGCAAGGCAGCCAGCGCATAGCAGGCGCTGGCAGCGTCACGTCCGTTGCGAGCGAACTCACTGCTGCGAAGACTTCGCAAGACTTGCCCATCGTGCTCGTCACGGCTACCGAGCCGGTGGTCGAATGCAGCCCAGAGCGAGCGCCTCGTGCGAGACACCAGCGATATCGAATCAAAGATCTCGGTCATCCGCTTCGCAAGAAGTCCGTCCTCGAACAGATCCGGCGTCGAGGCGACGGGCAACAACGGCCACGTGCGCTCGGCCGCATGATCTCGGAGGGCTACCAGGAACAGTCGTGCCTCCGGACCCATCGCACCGTTCCCGCCGTCGAGCGAGGGATGCTCAAGGTAGGCTTTGATGGCGCCATGAACAGCATCGCGGCAGGCCGCTTTCGTCCTGTTGTCGAGATTTAACGCCACCAAGGTTGCCAGCCCCAGCACATCGCTGATCCGTTCGGCACTCTCGGGCGCGCCCAGTGCGAGGCGCTTGGGCGCGGCCTGCTGGTGCCTGAACAGTTGTCGGACCAACTCCTCTACATAACCCACACGCTGCCATTGCAGCAGGGATTGCCCGCATACGACCAGGTAGCCCGCAAGGCACTCGATCAGGCACAACGGTGGCAGTTCGACGAGTTCCGCCTTGTCGCGGACTTTCTCGAGCAGCAGCGTCCCATTGCCGGTATACCGTGCGACCTCAATGTAGTGCGCAAGCAGACCCACCGAGTACTCGTGCTTAACAAAGTGCCAAAGCACGCCGGACGAGGACGGCCGATGGCGGAAGTGAGGGTGCCGAGAGAACACCTGATCCTCGGTGTAGCCCATCCTCAACTCGATCGGCCTCGGCAATCGATATGGCTCGACGCCCTCCTCCCACCAATCGTCCTGTAGGGAGGCCGATTTCCAGCGACTTAGAACAGTGGTGACCGTGCGCATCAATTCCCTACGATGCGCTTGGACTGCCTGCGCGAGGTATTCGAGCGACCTTAATCCATTGCATAGGGGGCACTGATCGGGGTGTCCGAGGATTGGAACGTTCCAGCGCCAGTAGCCCTGGACTGCACGATCGTCGTCCTCGGAAGGAAACGCTGGGCTGTTACTTCGGTTGTTCACCGCGAGCGCTTGCACGACCGGCACACCAAGGGCTCGCAACTGCCGCCGGACTTCGCGCAAGGTTCGCTTATCGATGAAGCCGACGTCAACGAAGATTGCCGACAGTGGGTGGTCGCTCGCATGCCGCGAGCGAATCGCTTCCAGCCTTGCCAGCGACTGGTCCGATATTCGGTTGATGCCACCCGCGATGCCGGAAATGATCTGTAGAGGGAGAAAACTGGGCAAGGCGCCAAGCGCCGCGTTCTCGAGGTCGGCTCGCAGGACGCGCACTATCTTGTCGACCGAGCGGTGCGCGGGATACACGACAACCCACGCGCTTCGGGTGTCCTCGCAGCTCCGTGTCACTGTCGCCATCAGCCAGGGGAAGAACCCGCGTCCCGATGCGACGAAGTGATCCACCGCGAGCGGCGTATTCGCCTCCAACAGGCTGTGGCGTCCACCAAACTGCCAGTGTCCCATGCGCAGCAGGCTGTCCCGCTCGAATGCCGCATACATCTCGCTCGGCCACTGCTTGCGCGGCTCCGCACCGAACTGCGCGAAGCTTACGACGCTCGCAACCGTCGAATGGGTCGACGTCAATCGCCGCACGAACGGGGTATCGCGCTCGCGTTCATAGGTTACCCCGTCCGGTCTTTGCAGCGAAGCCTGATAGTCGATGCCCGTCTCTTCGATCCAATGCAACGCGCTCAACTGCTGTCCTACTACTTCCCGCTCGCTCTGGCGGTAGAAGCACTCCACCGAGATCGGCCTCTCTGCCTGCGAGCCTTTTACGAAGCGATCCCTCGTCACGCCGGACACACCGACGCTGCCGACCAACACAAGACGCTTGTCGTGGAGGACCTGTTCGAGAAGGTCAGCCTTCGTCGAGTCGCTGTCAAAGACGGCCTCCGACTTGGACCAGCGCATTGCGTCGCGAAGCTCGCCCTCCACTAGCTTGTCCATCGCCACGAATTTGCCGTCGGGGAAGAGCGAGAGAACGCGGCGCAGCGCCTTGCGCACAGTACGTGCGAGCTCCCGCTCCTGAAGCGCGGCGCGAAAGTCGAGGTAAACCGGTAGCGTCAGGTACTCGCTGCCGACGGTCCACCACTTCACTGGCCCGAGCAGCAGGGCCTGACCGTTTGCAGTCTTGTCAACGACGAGCCGCCAGAAAGCTGCTGAGTCATCACGGGTCAGGGTCTCGAGTAGCCGAACCAGCCGCGTTCGGAAGCGCTCTCGCAGGGATGGCAATGCGTCCCGCGCGTCCATCTGCGCGACGCTGTACTGGATGAGCGCATACGGCCCGCGGCCCCGTGGTGTCCTCCTTACCTCGAAGAACGCCACCGCAAGATCTTCCGTCACCATCATGATCGTGCCGAGCAGCGTACCCTGTCGCCTAGAAGACGGCGCAGCCTCGATACTCGGAAGGCCCGGGTCGTCGAAATCGAAGGGACCCAGCAATGCCATTTGGAGATTTCTGGCCTGCGAACGACTCATGTCGGTCACTGCTAGGAGCCGGCCGCCTGCGCCGGCCCTCGAGGCGCCCGCCGTGGTGAGCCAACCTTTGACCACGTTCATCAGCTCGTTCTTGCCGGCGGACCGCGACAGACGGACAAGAATCTCCCGCTCCGAGAAGAGCGTGGGCACGGGCGCTTCGCGGGTAAGGTCGAGATGCCGGGCTCGGAGATCAACGATCTCGGGCTCAACACCGGGTCCGATACTTCGCTTCGCAATTGCCAGTGCGAGCTCCTTGCAGGTCACTGGATTCTTTTCGGGGACGAACCAACCAGGTGGCATTTCCATCGGGTTGTGGATCCGCAGCGACACACGATAGAGCGTGCCAGTGATGGCTGCTCCCTCGTCGCCGAGCCGTCGCTCGTGACGGGACCCGCCCGATTCTGCGAAGCGATGACGCCCGAACACCCTGACACCACCGGTATATAGACAGGAGACATCGCCCGGGTACCCTAGGACTTTGTCCAGGTAAACCAGGCCAGTGGTCTGTCCGCGCAGCAGTCGTTCGATCGCGTTCGCCTGGGGATTGCTGAACCGAGACACCGGAAATCGGAATAGCAACTTAATCTGGGCTTCTTCGTGTGTCGCGTTCTTCAGGGCTGTCCGCTCGAGCTCTCCGACCACTCGACTTGCTATGGCGTGCTGGCGCCAGATGTCAACATCTGCCAGAACGCCTCGCCCGACATCGGAGACGTACAGTTCAATTCGTTCAGACTGATCGGCGTTCTCCATCTGCGAGTCGCCCCGCAGTGGCCTGGGACGCTCCTCTTTTCGGATCCATTCGCCGCCCGATGTTCTGCGCAGCATAGGGCGACGGACCCGGACGAAGACCGCAGCGCTGTCGTTTTCAGACGCCGAGTCCTGATACCCATGCTCTAGGGCATTCCTGACCAGCTCGTCCAACACAGCGCGCAATCGCTGCAGCGTGCTGTCGCGAGCGGCTAGGCGAAGGCGGGAGCCACGGAAGTACGTGCTGTTGGCGACATGGACCATGCGGTCGACTGCGGCCTCTGCCGTCTGGTCTCGTCGCACTAGCGTCATCGGAACGAGAACGACGTCGTCGTACAGGATTGGTGCACTTCTGGCGGACAGCAATTCCGCGACGAGCGCATCCATCTGCTGGACGTTCTTGGCCGGCACAATGCGTGGACTTTCGTCGGCGCCGCCCATGTAGGTCACCTCGACCGGTCTACATAGCTGGGACAGGCAGTGGAAGAAGCCCATCATTGCCAAGAACTTCCGCGTTCGACCTGCCAGGAGCGCTTCGTCGGACGTGCCCCATTCACCAAGAGTCACCTGCAACGAGGCGATGCGACCATGGTTCAGGCTGTGGTCGAGTTCGGTGACAATCGCAAGTGCTGCCAGCGGGTCAATCCAGGTGACCGCCTCGAATGCCAACCGAAGATCACCTCCATCGGAACATCGACATTGGAGTTGGAAGGCGCCGAAGTTCTCGAGAACCCAGTCTTCGGAAACAAGACTAGGCAGACGCAACTCGATCGGTTCCACCACTTGCATTCCTCTCTGCCTACTTCCCGCTCGGTCATCGTGCGGCAACTACACCCCTGCCGAGGATAGGCCTTTCAAACGCCCTTTCCCGTGCCGACTGCACCCCAAACACGGCACCCGACGCGCTTGAGTCGGCGTTTGGAACTGGCTGGGACCTGTTGAGCGTTGACAGCGCGGGCGTAAAACTTCCTTCACGGGCAGCGTCCGCGGGTTATCCCTTGACATCAGGCTGCCGCTATCGACCCCGCAAATCCTCGGAGCCAGCCGTCTCCAGCGGCCCTGATCGCCGAGTCGCCTGAACGGTCACGAGAGGAGGCGTCAGGCCGCTTGCAGCGCCTGTCCGCGCATCGGCGGTGCGTCGACAGCTGTACTGTGCAATCGACCGCTGTCAGCCAGGAGCGGTCAGTGACAAGAGATCTTGAATGTGGGCCGTCGACGTTGTGCGAGCTCGCAGCGCGTCGATAGGCAGCAGGCTGCCGTCGTGCAACCGGACCTGATAGCAGCAGTCCGTTCGGCTACGAATCCTGCAAGTTGAGGAGGTCATTTGCATAGATCGCGCTAGCATTATTTGGAGCTCTCGATACCCAGCTTCTGCAATCGTAGACGTCGACGAATCTGATGAAATGCCTTTCCGATGAGACTGCCCGAGCATGCGCGCTGGCGCTAGTGCATGGGACGAATTTGGCAGAATGGACAGCCAATGGGCTTCAATTGACCGAAGGAGCCGCTGCGGCGCTGCGACAAGTTGGACTTGCTACTTTGGTTGAGTCGCTGCCCGGCTCTCGCGCGTCGCCATCGGGTCATGACTTGGACTTGTATGCTCCGTCTCCTTGGCATGCGTTGTGCGCCATCCTTTTTCAGGACATTCGGAGTCGCTTGCATCGTGGATCGTTTGATGCGGCGCTAGCTGAGGTTCGCAGCAATTTTGGAGGTCGACCTTTTTACCGCGGGCAGGCGAGGGCCTGGGACATCATGCCCAGCGCTTGGAGAAGCCCGGAGCAGGCCGAGTTGTCCAGTCGCCTCGTCCCGAAATTTTCCGCGGCCCTGCATGAACACTTTGCCGCAGTGCCGGATCCAGTAACGCACCTTGCGGGACGTCCCGATCTGAGCCACGCGACGGTCGGACTGGCGCAGCACTATGGCTTGCCAACCGATATGGTTGACTTGACGTTTCATCCGCTTGTAGCCATGTGCTTCGCTTGTGGAGCGACGTCGTCACCAGAGGTGTACCCACGGGATCTGCACCTCGACAAACTTTTGCGATGTGCGGTGATCTACGTCATCGCCGCTCCAGCGCTGTCCACGGTTGCGAGGACTATGTTTGAGTTTCCGCCTACCTATTCATTGCGTTTGTACCAGCAGAAGGGGCTGTTTGCCGACTTCGGTCCGTATCCGGGTAGCAAGGCAACTCACTTCTTGGACAAGTATTCCGCTGAGTGGACTTGGCTTCAGCAGAATTGCCAACGCATTTTCTTTCCTCGTACCTATCCAGTCATGGAAGGCGCTGACGAACTCCGCGACAACCACTTGATGGAAGGCGATGACTTCCTGATTGAAGTGGCGCGTCGAGTCAAGGACGGGGCCGTGGCCGGGCCATGGCACGTTCGCGAAGTACCTCCGTGGGCCTTCGATAGGTCCGACATGGAGCAGTACGGCAAGCGGGCAGCCGACATGGCGTTTCGCGTTGATGCATACGTGCGACGGGCATGCCTCCTCAAGTTCGAGGACGACGGCGACAAGTTCGACCCACTCTTGGTCGACATGTTGCGTGGCCACGTGGCTCCGGAGCTTGCTAGTCTCAACTTGCTTGCCGAGGAGACGAGGCAGCCCGGCCTTTTGTGGACACGCCAACGGCTGTCCGAGGCATATGATGCTTTGTCACGGCTCAGGTGAAACGCATGCTTCGAGGATCCATCACGGCTCAAGCCGAAATGTCGGAGGCCAGCTTTGCCTTTTAGCGAACGTCGGTTTTGGGGCGCTATGCAAGCTTGGCATAGTGCCCCAAAGCGGAAGCTCGCCTACGCCGACTGTAGACCCACGAAGCTGACATATGCACTGTTCGACGGTGCTCGTAGTTCGGGTTTGACTGCCATCCTTCCGTGATTGGGAAATGATGGTCGAGTGATCACACGCAGATGCGTGGCGAGGCCTAGCCATTCTTTCAAGCGGTCCAGCCTTCGGCGGACCGCTTAAGTCAAACGTTAGACGCCACTCATTCTTCTTTTCTGGCTGTCACCATGAATGAGATCCGACCCTTCCAAGCTAGGGATTTCGGGTTGCAGAGGTCTCATTACAGTCCCTGACGAGCCGGCGTTCCACAAGAACCGCGTCCGCCCCCGCTGGCGGCTTCCAAGTTGGAACTGAAGCGATCACTGGATGACCCGCCACCATGCGGTGGCTGAGCACCGTGATCGCAAGAAGTAGAACGCTCGCGAGGGAGGTCACATCGTGAATTCGCGCGAAGAACAAATCGCCTACCAGCTGATCTATGCGGGATGCGAACCCGAGCCGAACCGGTTCACCAACGATCTGCCGATCAACGCCGACGTCTGGCTGGCCTACAAGAGGGTCGAGTTCGCGGGTGCCGTCGGCCTGCTGCTGACCCCGCACTTGGCCGCAGGTGTTGCGACGCTGCGCAAGGCGGTCACAGCCATTCTTCCGGGGATGTTGCACGCGGGAAAAATGCTCGCCGACCGAGATGGCGATGCGGACACGTACATTGCCGCGAACGAGTCCCACGTGCTCGCGAACATCACATTCATGCAACTGGTGGAACTGTTGCCGCTGACGTCGTGGTGGCGCACGCACATCGAGCCGGCGCTCTCGATTCCGCCGCCGGGTCAGATCCCGTCGACTCGGATGTCGCGACAGGAGCTCGTTGCCGCCTTGCGTGGTCCAACGCTCAGCGTCTGGCTCACCGAGGCCATCGCGACCCAGATTCGCAACGAGCAAGCATTGAGGCAGTTCAAGCAAGTTGGACTGGATGCGTCACGGCACCCTGTCTTCGAGAACGCCGACCCCAGGCAACGTGAGGCGTTCAGGCGCCTGATCAACGTGGCGGCGCTATACGTTGCGCTCAATCTCCTGGATGAGCAACGGGCTCCCGAGACCTCGATGCCCGAGGCGATAGCAACCATCAAGACGCTCAGCGTCCTAGTCCTCGATGCGCTAGCACTTGCCGCTCAACAGAAGTCGACAAGGGACAACCCATTGGGACCTCCGGCGCATTCTTCACCCCTCTGGCTGGTGGCCGTGAACCGAGACGCAACGCATGCGGTCTATTCCTCGCGCAAAACCGTCAAAGTGGACGCGGCGATCCGAGTCTTCGACACCGGCGGGCAAGGCGTGCGGTGGGCCGTGATCGACTCCGGCATCGACGCTCGGCATCCGGCCTTCGCTCGTCTGGATCGCCTGGAATCGACGAGCCAGATCACCAACTACATGGTGGCGCCGCGGTTGTCGAGAGTCGTCAAGACGCTGGACTTCACCCGCTTCGCGGCGATCACGAGCGGGCGAGTGCCACCATCCCTGGCGCAGAAGCTGTTGGGACGCATGACCCGGCAGGAGTTACAGCGACGGGTGGCGGAGATTGAGAACGCGCTGGCAGGCGGCCAGATGCTGGACTGGTCCAAGATCGAGCCACTGCTGGAAATCCCGCATCCCGACGTCATCGACGCCTCCTACGAGGCCCCGAATGATTCCCACGGCACGCACGTGGCCGGCATCATCGGAGCCAGTTGGAGGAGCGAGACCTATGAGCAGCTGGAGTGTCCGCCGGACCAGCCCAGGCTAGAACCGCCGACCGAACTGGCGGACTCTGGCGACGTGTGCGGTGTGTGCCCCAACATCGAACTTCTGGACCTCAGGGTCTTCAATCCGCGGCCAGGCGCTCAGGTGGAAGATGGTTCCGATGAGTTCGCGATTCTCGCGGCTCTGCAGTACGTTCGATATCTCAACCAGAGCAAGGACCGGCAGTACGTACATGGCGTCAACCTCAGCCTGTCGCTTCGTCACGATGTGCGCAGCTATGGCTGTGGAAGCACTCCCGTGTGCCTGGAGTGCGAGCGCCTGGTGGGCAGCGGTGTGATCGTCGTGGCGGCGGCCGGCAACTACGGCTACGACGACGACTATGGGGCAACCCATCTGGGCGGCTCCTACCGCGGGCAGAGCATCACCGATCCGGGCAACGCGCCGTCGGTGATCACGGTCGGCTCCACACATCGGTCTGACCCGTACCAGTATGGCGTCTCGTACTTCTCAAGCCATGGCCCGACCGGCGATGGGCGCATCAAACCTGACCTCGTCGCCCCAGGCGAGAAGGTGTGGTCTACGGTTCCGGGACCAAGCATCGCACCCAAGGACGGAACCAGCATGGCGGCGCCGCATGTCTCCGGCATCGCCGCGCTCCTTCTGTCACGCAACAGCGAACTAATGGGTCATCCGAACCGAGTAAAGGACATCCTTTGTAAGTCGGCGTCCGACCTGGGGCGTGGTCAGGAATTTCAGGGGCATGGACTGATCGATGCGCTGAGAGCACTGCAGTCCGTCTGACTCAACATTTCTTGCGATCCAAGGGGAGGAAACGATGGCCAACGAGATCTTCACATTGGAGGCGTTAAACGCGAAGCACGGCGACGCTCTGCTCCTGCACTACGGCACGCACAAGAGGCCCAAGGTCCTCGTCATCGACGGTGGTCCGGTTGGTGTCTACAAGAACGCTCTGCGCCCTCGACTGAAGCAACTCGCCGACGCCCGCGAATCGCCCCTCCTGCTCGAGCACGTGTTCGTCACCCATCTCGACAGCGACCACATCCGTGGCGTGATCGACCTGGTGGTTGACATGAAGAAGGGTGATGCGCCTGCCACCTGTGCCAGCTTCTGGTTCAACACATTCGACGACGCCATGACCGAACTGCCCTCCGAGACAGCAGAGGTGGCGAAGACAGTTCCCCTCGCAGCGCTCGCCTCCGTGAGTGCTGTGCTCGCAAGCGTCGCCGAGGGGCAGAACCTGCGCGACACAGTCAAGCTCATCCACGCGGCGGTCAATGGCGGCACTGGCAAGCTCCTGGTGGCGGATAAGAAGGGCGTGAAGCTGCCGCTGTCAGAGGACCTGACGGCTACGCTGGTTTGTCCCAGCAAGGAGCACTTGCGCAAGCTGGCGCTTGACTGGAAGAAGAAGGCCAAACCCACACAGGCCGAGACCTCGGGGTACGTCGACACGTCCGTGTACAACTTGTCCAGTCTTGTCATGGTGATCGAAGCGAAGAGCATCGGCGGCAAGACCCAGCGGATGTTACTCACGGGCGACGCCCGCGGTGACCATGTCCTGGCGGGGCTGGGCAATGCGGGCTTCCTCGATACCAAGGGCAAGGCGCACTTCGATCTGTTCAAGGTGAGTCACCACGGCAGCGATCGAAATTTCGAGGCAGCATTCTTCAAGACCATCACAGCTGATCACTACGTGATCTCGGCCGACGGCAAGTTCGAGAACCCCTCGAAGGATGTGCTCGAGTGGATCGGTCAAGGTGCCAAGGGTGAGTACACCTTGCACCTCACCAACGAATCGGGCACCGGCTTCGCCGCGCTGGAGAAGAACATAGCCGGAGCCGTGAAAGACGTGAAGGCGCTAAAGGGTCGCTTGGTTTTTCGAAAACCACAGGCGCTGTCGGTTCGGGTCGATCTGCTCGACGACACCAAGTTCTAAAAGTGTCATCACCAAAGAGAGGGCCATCATGCCGTTTGGATCCGAAGGCAGAACAGAAGGCATCGCGCTGGCATTGTCCGGGGGCGGGTACCGCGCAGTACTTTTCCACTGCGGTGCATTGCTGCGATTGAATCAGCTAGGCGTGCTGCCCCAGCTGGCGCGCATCTCGAGCGTATCGGGTGGCTCGATCACGTCCGGCTTGCTGGCGGCCAAGTGGTCTCGATTGACGCCTGATGGCAACGGTACTTTCACCAACCTCGCCGCCGAAGTCATCGACCCCTTGCGCGCATTCTGCAGTCGCACATTGGATGTGAGCGCTGTACTGTGGGGGGGGATCAATCCCTTTAAATCGGCAGCCGACGAACTGATCGATGCGTACCGCGAGCGGTTGGGACTGAACGTTGCATTGCGTTCGCTCAGGACTTCAGGTCCGCGATTTGTCTTCAATGCGACGAACTATGCCACCGGCGTGGCGTTTCGCTTCTCGGCACCGTACTGCGGTGATTACCGAATCGGGCTGTTGAAGGAGCACAGCTTCGACGTGGCGACTGCCGTAGCCGCATCGAGCGCGTTTCCCCCGGTCTTTGCGCCTGTCGTCCTCGACGTCAATCCTGACGCCTTCGAGCACACACTGGGTGCCGATATGTACGCCAATGTCGACTTTCGCCGCCGACTGATGCTCGCGGACGGTGGTGTCTACGACAACATGGGGCTTGAGACCGTGTGGGGCCGGTACACGACAGTGCTCGTCAGCGACGGTGGCAAACCTTTCGAGCTCGATGCAAAACCAAGTGGGTCATTCACGCAGTTGGCGCGCGTTGCTGATATCGGTCTGAACCAAGCCTTGGCACTGCGCAAGCGCATGTTGGTTGACGCGTTCCAGCAGAAGCAATGCCGCGGCGCCTACTGGGGCATCGGCACGCACATCGCCGACTACGGTCTTGGCGAAGGCGCGCTGAACGTCGCTCCGGCCAAATCAGCTGAGATGGCCGCCATTCGCACACGCTTGAACAGCTTCTCCGACAAGGAGCAGGAAGAGCTGATGAACTGGGGCTACGCTGTCTGTGATGCCGCGATGCGCGCCCACGTGCCCGAGCTGTGCGCCATTGGGGCGACACAGCCGCCTTGGCTATTTCCCGGCCGTCCAATGTACTGACCCACACGAGGGATATGACGGTGCGTAGGCGTTTGAGGACACGTTCGCTAGGCCAGCCACCTGATCCGCACCTCGCGACGGGCCCCATCTCTCAACCTAGGGCCTGTTAACACAACCGCAGCCCATCGGCGATGAGCGCGAAGCAGATGAAGCCGACGAACATCACGTCGAGCTTCTCGAAGCGCGAGAAGATGCGACGGAAGCCCTTGAGACGTCGAAACAG
>Ga0307515_10015719_pt1 | contig 13924 bp, 13 predicted proteins | sample 17_EM_MG_FD_194513 | JGI IMG/M metagenome (GOLD analysis project Ga0307515, IMG submission 194513) | Populus trichocarpa ectomycorrhiza microbial communities from riparian zone in the Pacific Northwest, United States - 17_EM | ecosystem: Host-associated > Plants > Roots > Unclassified | place... | reverse complement strand
CGCGCCAGGTCGCGGCCAGCCAGCTGTCCGCCTCCGGTGACCCCGCGGTGACCATCGTCGAGCGCAACAACGTCGAGGAGTCGCTCCGGCTCGCCGACTTGTGGCTCGACCCGGCGTCCGCGCTGCCGTCCGGGATCCGCACCGCGGCCTCCTGGAATCGCAACGAATGGATCTACAACACCCTCGAAGTGTGGAAAAAGCTGTGCGACCCGATCGCGGGCCGGATGGTGGGCGCGATGAGCGACCTGGTTCCCGACGAGGCCAAAGCCCAGCTCGGCCCGATGCAGTCGATGGTTGCCACGCTCGGCGGCGCGCTCTTCGGCGGCCAGCTCGGTCAGGCCCTCGGCCAGCTGGCGGCGGAGGTGCTGTCGGCCGGCGACATCGGTCTGCCGCTCGGTCCGGCCGGCACGGCAGCGCTCGTCCCGGCCAACATCAAGGCCTACGGCGCCGGCCTGGAGCTCCCAGAGGACCAGGTCAGGCTGTATGTGGCGCTTCGTGAGGCGGCACACCAGCGGCTCTTCCAACACGTACCGTGGCTACGCGCGCACGTGCTGAACGCGGTGGAGACCTACGCGAACGGCATCACGGTAAACCGGGAGGCGATCGAGGAGGCGATGAGCCGCGTCGACCCGTCCGATCCCGAGTCGATGCAGGCCATGGCCCTCGAAGGCATCTTCACGCCGGAGGACACCCCGCAGCAGAAGGCGAGCCTGGCCCGCCTCGAGACGGCGCTCGCGCTGATCGAGGGCTGGGTGGGCCACGTCGTCGATTCGGCGGCGGGCGACCGGCTGCCCTCGGTGGCCGCGCTGGGCGAGGCCTTCCGCCGCCGCCGGGCCGCGGGCGGACCAGCCGAGCAGACCTTCGCGGCGCTGGTGGGCCTCGAGCTGCGTCCCCGTCGCCTGCGCGAGGCCGGCGCCCTCTGGGCCGCGGTCACCGAGCAGCGCGGCATCCAGGGCCGCGACGCCCTCTGGGAGCACCCCGACCTGCTCCCAACAGACGAGGACTTCGCCGACCCGCAGTCCTTCGCCCAAACCCAAAGCGACTGGGACATCAGCGAACTAGAAGGCCTCGGCAAGAACGACGACTCCGACAAAAAAGACGAATAGCTCCACCCGAAACGCACGACCAAAGATCAAATTCTTCCGGTCGTGCGTTTCGTCGGGTCAGCCGCCGAGCAACGCTCGCGTGGTCTCCCAGCCCTCCAGAGCCAGGTCGAGCGTGGCCAGATCGGCGGGCCCCCGCAGCCGACGCCAGTCGGCGGTCGACTCGACGTCGCTGGGCTGAGGTGCACCCTTGCGCAGCAGGGTCGGCGAAGCATCATCCAGATCGCAGTCGGCCAGCCAGTCCGGCGGCGGCAAATGGGTCGCGACCGCGAGCAACCCGCCGCCACTCCCATTCGGGGCAACCGCAACGGGCTTGCTGCTGAGCGGCCGCAACAGCTTGCCAAGAATCATGCCCGGCACATCAGCGGCGTCCGCCGCCAACACCGCAGCCTGGTCATACCCATCCTTGGCGGCAGCCTCAAGCACCGGCCGCACAGTCGCGGTAGGCACTTCGTAAATCGGCATCCCCGGCCAAGCGATCGCCTCAGCCAACTCCAGATCGCCCGCAACCGCGGCGATGGCCGGCTCAGCCTGCGCAAGCCGCGCAAGCAAATCAACAACGTCCTCAGCCAACGCGGCCCGCCAAGCCTCCACCGCAACCCCAGGCGGATGCCACCGAACAGGCACGAGCAAAGCAACAACAACCCGTCTAACCACACCCCGAGGCTATCCGCCCACCCACAACGGGCTTGGGGCCCCCAGCAAACAGCCTTCAGTCCGCCAACACCAGGCCGCCAGCCGCCGAGATCCCCTCCAGGAACCCCCGAGCGCGTTCCGCTCGGGGATACCGATTCACCAGGTCCCAGAACTCGGCGCTGTGGCTCGGCACCACAAGATGGGCCAGCTCGTGCAGCAGCACGTAGTCGACCACCCAGTCGGGCATTTCTTGGATGCGGTGCGAGATGCGGATCGTGCCGTCGTCCGGGGTGCAGGAACCCCACCGGCCGTTCTGGTTAGTGACCCAGCGGACGCTCGCTGGCGTGACCCGATCCGCGTGGTCCGCCAGATATCGTTCCGTGAGCCGCCGTGCCCGCACGGTCAGCTCGTCGTCGGTGTGCCGGATGCGTTCTTCGCGGGCGGCCAGCCGGGCCAGCATGCGCTCGACCCACTCGGTCTCCTCAGCGCGGGAGAACCGGTCCGGGATGAGTACGACAACGCGCTCGCCGTCCCGATATGCGGACACCGTTCGACGCCGACGCTGGCTGCGCCGCACTTCGACGACAGGCTTGCGCGTCCGGGCCATTACCGGCTCGCGGGGCCCAGATTCGTGTTCACGTTCAGACGTTATTCCGTGAGACCCATGTCACCGCAAGAGTACGTCAAACGACACGCGCCAGAAATGAGTGCTTTGGCCGTAGACGCCGGGAAAAATTTTCCACACCGGCAACATCGGCCTTGAACCGATCATGGACGGCCGCGCGTAGAGGCGGCCCCAACGTCCCGTTTGGGAGCTTCTGAGCGTAATCCACGGCGTGTCCCGGCATAACTACCCAAAAAGGGTCAACGCTCCGCGCACACTCACGACGTCGGCGACACCGTCGACGCCGCGCTGACATGGAAACGGCTTGACCTGGGTAGTGACCGCCGTGCGGGTGGCCACATCCACGTGGTCGCGGAGCGGTCCAGCGCCGAACACAGACGCGGCCTGTCGCCGCGAGGCACCGGGCCGACCCGGCCAATGAAGATGACGAGGAGGAACCGTGGCCGACAACACGTACAACGGCTACTGCGTGAAGTGCAAAGAGAAGCGTGACTTCCAGGGCACCGTGGAGGTCTCGAAGACCGGCATGAACATGGCCAAGGGAAAGTGCCCGGTTTGCGGCACGACCGTCAACCGAATCCTGGGCAAAGCCAAGGCCTGAGCACCACGTTGCGGAAGGGGTGGCCCGGGGCGGCCACCCCTTCCGGCTGGATCGGACACCCCGGCCGTAACCACCCACCGGCCAGCAACGTTGGGTGATTGCCAGCAGCCATACCACACCACACACAGCTGTGGATAACCCCGTCGCAGCTGTGGATAACCCCGCGTGCGGGGATCCGAGCCTGTGGACAACGGCGGGCTCTCCGCAATGCCCCAGTGACATTGTGTTACCCATGAGCCGGTCCCCGCTGTTGCGCCCCACCCTGCTGCCGGGCCTCGCCCGCGTCTGGCGCACCCCGCACACGCTGCAACTGGGCCTCGACCCCACCCGGGCGGTGCTGCTCGACCTGCCCGATCCCCGCGCGGCTCAGCTGCTGGGTCTGCTGGACGGCACTCGTCCCGAGCGAGCGGTCCTGCTCCGCGCCGCGGATCTGGGCGTGGCGCCCGACGAGGCCCGCTCGCTGCTCGACTCCCTGCACGCCGCCGGGCTCCTGCTGCCGGCCCCGAGCCTGCTGCCGCCGTCCCTGCCGGAAGCAACCCGGCGCCGCCTCACCCTCGAGGCCACCGCCCTCGCCCTCGGCCAGGCCGGCCCCGCCAAGCCGCCTCCGCAGCGCGGCACCGACGGCTCACCACCCCGCCGAGTCCAGCCCGAACGGATCGCCGAGCCCGCTCCCTCGCCGGCCCGTACGCTGCACCGCCGCACGAAGGCCAAGATCGTCATCGTCGGCCGAGGACGTCTCGCCGCGCCGATCGCGGTGGCCCTCGCGGAGGCGGGCGTCGGTCACGTCGACCCCGATCTGCCCGGCGCGGTGATCGAGGCGGACCTGCCCGGCGGCCCGCTACACCCGGCCGACATCGGTCTCCCGCGCCGCGCCGCCGTGGCGGCCGCGGTCCAGCGAGCCGCACCGGGAACGGCGACCAAGCCGGTGCGCCGGGGCACCGCGACAATGACGATCCAGCTCGCCTACGACCAGCCGGTCGCCCTGCTGGCGGCGCACCACGCCAGCCGACGCCAGCCACACCTCGCGGTGGCGATCCGCGAAGGCGCGGCGGTGATCGGCCCGCTCGTCCCGCCCTCCGGCGGCCCCTGCCTCAACTGCCTAGACATGCATCGTCGCGACCGAGACGCCGGCTGGCCCGGGCTCTCCGCCCAGCTCCGTCCGGAGGCTCCGGAGCCCTGCGCCGTAACAACCCTGCTCGCGGCGGCCTCCTACGCAACGGCGGAAGCGCTTGCCTTCCTCGACGGCGTCCTGCCGGAAACCCTCGGCGCCTCCATCGAGATCACCGCACCGGGTCGCTTCCGCCGCCGCAGCTGGCCACCCCACCCAGCGTGCGGCTGCACCACCCACCAAGCCCCGCCCGACCCCCACAACCCAGCAACCCAACCCAGCCAAGATCAATCAACGCGCCGCCAACCCAACAAACCCGCTCCTGACAGCGGGGCATCCAGCGGTGGTGTCCTTTGGCGGACACAACATCTCCACACTTCCTAATCGGACTTCGACGATGAAATCGGGGCGAATGGATTTTGCGTGGGCGGATGCTCGGCGCCGCGTCGGTCACAATGATCTGGTGAGCGACATACCCCGGCGTGCGGCGTCCCGGACGGCCAAATTGGCAGCACTGCCCCTGGGCTTCGCGGGTCGTACGGCACTCGGGCTAGGCAAGCGGGCGGTCGGCATCGCCTCGGAGGTGATCTCCGCCGACATTCAGCAGCGCACCGCCGAGCAGCTTTTCAGCGTCCTGGGCCAGCTCAAGGGCGGCGCGATGAAGTTCGGGCAGGCCCTATCGGTGTTCGAGGCAGCGATGCCCGAGGAGATGGCCGGGCCTTACCGGCAGGCGCTTACCAAGCTGCAGGAGGCGGCGCCGCCGATGCCGGTGGCGAGCGTGCACAAGGCGTTGGCCGAGCAGCTGGGGGCCAACTGGCGGGACAAGTTCGCTGAGTTCGACGACAGCCCGGCCGCCGCGGCCAGCATCGGCCAGGTGCACAAGGCCGTGTGGAAGCTGCCGCCGGCCCGCCGCAACGCGAAGCCGAAGACGCTGACCGTCGCGGTGAAGGTGCAATATCCGGGTGCCGGCGATGCGCTACTCGCCGACCTGCGACAGCTCTCCCGACTGGCCGGGATGTTCAAGATCATCCAACCGGGGATGGACATCAAGCCCCTGCTGACCGAGCTACGCGAGCGCATCACCGAAGAGCTCGACTATGTGATGGAGGCCGAGACGCAGACCGCCTTCGCGGTGGCGTACGCGGATGATCCGGAGATTTTCGTGCCCCGGGTGGTGGCCTCCGCGCCTAGGGTGCTGGTCACCGAGTGGGTCGAGGGCACACCGCTGGCAAAGGTGATCACCGACGGCACCGAGGCCGAACGCAACGAGGCCGGTCGGCTGATGGCCACCCTGCACTTCTCGGCGCCCGCCCGGGCTGGGCTGCTGCACGCGGATCCGCACCCCGGCAACTTCCGGATCCTGGCCGACGGCCGCCTCGGCGTGATCGACTTCGGCGCCGTGGCCCGGCTGCCCGGCGGCCACCCCGAACCAATCGGTCGCCTGGTCCGCCTGGCCCTGGCCGGCGACGCCCACGCGGTGGCAGACGGCCTGCGCGACGAGGGCTTCATCAAGCCGGACGACGAGATCGACGCCGAGGCGGTGCTGAACTTCCTCCGGCCGATGATCGAGCCCGTGGCGGTCGACGAGTTCCGCTTCACCCGGGCCTGGCTGCGCAGCGAGGCCACCCGACTGTCGAGTCCACGCTCGCCGGCCTTCCAGCTCACCCGCAAGCTCAACCTGCCCCCGTCCTACCTGCTGATCCACCGGGTCACGTTGGGCTCGATCGGCGTGCTGTGCCAACTGGAGGCCAAGGCACCCTATCGGGCGATCCTGGAGAAGTGGCTGCCCGGTTTCGCCCCCGTGGCGTAGGGCGCGCAGCTGAGATGGGGTGAGGCCCGCCTGCGGTGTGCAGGCGGGCCTCACGGTTAGTTGTCGGTCAGTAACGCATTCCGCCTAGCTCGCGGGAGGCCCGGTGCTGGGCCTTCATGGCGATCTCCAGGGCGGGACGGTGTGCCTCAGGGGTGTGTTGGGCCTGAGGCCGACGCATTCGCGCACGTGACAGGGCCTCTTGGAGAAGTTTCATCTTCGGTGCTCCGCTCGGGTTCACAGCTACGTTTTCCGTCTCTCGGTAAGGGGTCGTGATGGTCATCTCAGGCCGCCAGTCCAACTGACTTGCGGCTCTCGAGGCCGTTCGCGGCGAGCCGCTCCTCGACCTCAACCGCCAGCTCGACGTCGCGGGCGACGTCAACCTTGCGGGGACGGCCACGCGGCCGCTTGCGCGGCACAACGGCACCGCGCTCGAAGATCTCGCCGCCCCAGACACCCCAGGGCTCGTTCCGCTCGACCGCGCCGGCCAGGCACTCGACGCGCAGCGGGCAGTCCCCGCAGAGCGACTTCGCCAGTTCCAGCTGGGCCGGGGAGTCCGAGAACCAAAGGTCCGGGTCGAACTTCCGACAGGGCAGGTTTGCCTCGATCTCGACGCTCACGTCGAGTGGGGCCAGCGCCAGACTCATAAAGCCCGGTCACCTCTCTCTTCTTCTCGATCTTCTGGATCGCCGTACAGGTCGTGCACGCCCGGTGAAGTGGCCAGGCAAATAAATAAGGCCGCGGATCCCAGTTACGGGTTCCGCGGCCTCGAGGTGAGCCGGAGGTCTGTGGATCAGACCGGCCTTCCTCGAGGCGGGACACCGCTGGCACCATCCGTCATGCGCTTGTTAGCGATATCGGCGCTGCCATTGCTGCCCACGAACCCAGTGGTCCCGTAGCTTCCGTCGGTGCGAACCAGAGCCGCAGCCAGCTCGGCCTGGAGCTGGACCTGGTGCACCTGCGAAGCCGGGGCCCGCTCCGCTGCCAAGATCGCGACGGGCGCGGACTCGGGCAGCCAGGAGACGGACGGAGCGCAGACAGCAGCAAGCGGCAGCGACGGTCGCTGAATCGTGTTGATCTCCATCGTGGCCACCTCCTCCATTGCGTTGCGCTCGATGTGTGTGGTGCTTCCGGCCCGTCTGAGCATGGTTTTTGCCCGCGCTCGTCTGGGTGTGCTTTGAGGCTAGGCCTCCCCATGAGGGGAGGGCAAACGAATTAACGGACTAGTTTGCAAAGTTTTCTGGATCAAGATCATCTGGGCTCGCGCCGCCCACCAACGCGAACACCGCGGCACCGTATTGGCCCAGCTTGCGAGGGCCGATCCCGGCGATCGCCAGCAGCTGCGCCGGGGTGCTCGGCCCGCGCTCGGCGATCGCCACGATCGTCGCATCCGTGAACACGACGTACGCAGGGACTTTGAGCTCCTTCGCGGTGCTCGCCCGCCACGTCAGCAGGCGCTGGTAGAGCTCCTCGTCGAGGTCGGACGGGCAGGTCGAACAGCGGCCCAGTTTGCGGTCGGCACCGGCCAGCAGGGTGGCACCGCAGATCCGGCAGGAGACCACCAGGTTGCGCCGACTGACGGGTTTCCGACTCTCGCCGGCCTTCTCGAGGCCACGGCTGCGTTCGAGCTGCGGCAGGAACCGGCAGGGTCGCCGCGCCCGGCCACCGCCCGAGCGGGACTGCCCGTAGGAGAGCCAGAGCCACTGCCGTGCCCTGGTCACGCCGACATAGAGCAGCCGCCGCTCCTCCTCCAACTGCTCGGGCGTCTTCGCGTACGTCGTCGGCAACGTCCCGTCGGCGAGCCCGACCAGAAACACCGCGTCCCACTCCAGACCCTTCGCGGAGTGCAGGGAGGCGAGCGTCACACCCTCGACCGTCGGCGCGTGCTGCTGCTCGGCCCGGCGAGACAGCTCCTCGCAGAATGTGGCGAGCGACACATCCCGCTGGACGGCCGCCGCCTCCCCCAGCGGGAGCACCTCGGGCGCCCGGGCGTACTCCTCGGCCAGGGTCACCAAAGCCGCCAGCGCCTCCCAGCGCTCGCGCTGCGCGCCCCCGGCCGGCGCCGCGTCGCGAGCCCAGCCCGTGGCGGCGAGCGCGTCGACCACGGCGTCGACGAGCGGGGTCTCGCCCGGCGTCGAGCGGACCGCCGAGCGCAGCGCGATCATCGCCTGGCGCACCTCGGGCCGCTCGAAGAACCGCTCGGCGCCCCGGACCACATATGGCACCTCGATCTCGGCAAGCGCTTTTTCGTACGACTCCGACTGCGCGTTGATGCGGAACAGCACCGCGATCTCGCTGGCCGGCGTGCCCGAGGCGAGCAGCTCGCGGCAACGCTTGGCGACCGCGGTGGCCTCGCCCGCCTCGTCGGGAAAGATCTTCAGCTCCGGCTCGGCGCCCGGCGGCCGCTGCCCGACCAGCTCCAGCCGCAGCTTCGCCTCGCTGCCGGTGGCCTGCCGGATCACCGCGTTGGCCAAGCCGACGACCTGCGGGGTGGAGCGATAGTCGCGGACCAGCCGGACCACCACGGCCGAGCGGCGCTGCCGGGGGAAGTCGATCAGATAGGCCGAGGTCGCCCCCGTGAACGAGTAGATCGTCTGGCTGGCGTCGCCGACCACGGTCAGGTCGTCCCGGCCGCCGAGCCAGGCCTCGAGCAGCCGCTGCTGCAACGGATTCACATCCTGGTATTCGTCCACCACGAAGTGCCGATACTGCGAGCGGATCTGCTCTGCCACGTCGGGATGCTCCTCGATGCCCCAGACGGCCGCGCGCAGCATGTCCTCGAAGTCGATCACGCCTTGGCGGCGCTTGACCGACTCGTACGCCGCGAAGATCTCGGCCACCTTGGCCGGCTCCAGCGGCGGCTCGCGCAGCGCCTTGGCCGCGGCGACCGCGTATTCCCCCGGCTCGACCAGCGACGATTTCGCCCACTCGATCTCGCTCGCCAGGTCGCGGGCCGACGTGCGGTCGGTCCGCACTCCGACCTGGCCGGCCGCGAGGCTGACCAGCCGCGCCTTGCTCTCCAACAGCTCCGGCATGGCCCGGCCCTCGAGCAGCCGGGGCGCGAAATAGCGCACCTGGCGCAGCGCCGCGGCGTGGAACGTGCGGGCCTGCACGCCGCCGGCACCGAGCGCGCTGAGCCGGGCGCGCATCTCGGCGGCGGCCCGTGCGGTGAACGTCACAGCCAGGATGTGCCGGGGGCTGATCTCGCCGGTCAGCGTCCGGTAGGCGATCCGGTGGGTGATCGCCCGGGTCTTGCCCGTGCCGGCGCCGGCCAGGATGCAGACCGGGCCGGCGGGGGCCGTCACGGCCTTACGTTGGTCGGGGTCGAGGCCCGAGAGAACGCGGTCAGCCGTCACAACCGGGAATCATGGCATCCCCGTACGACGTTTCTCCGTATGGCTTCATGCCATGTGACCTCTTCGAAGGGATCAAGACCGATGCTGACCATGTACTCGACGCCCTGGTGCGGCTATTGCCACCGCCTCAAGTCGCAGCTCGACCGGGAGGGCATCGCTTACGACGTGGTGGACATCGAGCAGGACCCGGCCGCGGCCGACTTTGTGATGAGCGTCAACGGGGGCAACCAGACCGTGCCGACCCTGCGGTTCGACGACGGCTCCGCGATGACGAACCCGTCGATCGTTCAGGTCAAGCAGCACTTGGCCGCGCTCGCCGCCTGACTGACAGCGCCGCGCGGCCCGGTGCTCTCGACGGCTACGGCTTGTGTGGGTCCAAGCCGTAGCCGTTGCACTGGCGTCCCCCGTTGATGCAGTGCTTGACCAACTGCTCAAGCCGGGCCTGCTGCCACCCGTTCATGAAGTCGTAGTGGAACGAGAAGCTCGGCCCGGACGAGAACCGGAGTCCCTTGGTGACCCCGCCGGTCAGCCGGTAGGCGACCTTCGACTGCAGCATCGGCACGGCCACCGGGTGACCCGCCGGGCACACTCCCTTGACCGGATATGCCATGTGCGATTTGTGGTCCGGCGTGTCGAGGTGCCTGCCGTCCCAGCAGCTGGGCGCCTTGTACCGGACGATCAGCACATTGCCCTTGGGGCAGGACGCGGGAATCTCCTTTGTGGTGCCGCCCGGGTTTCCGCAGTCCCATTCTCCGCCGAAGGCGGCGGCGTTCGGCGTGTGCATGTCGCCCACGAGCAGGCCGAATCCGGCCGGGAACGGCCGCACGGTCCGGTAATCGGTGACCCCGGACTTGTAGTAGAACGTGACGGTTGTGTTCGGCACCGCCTTGCCGTTCTGCAGCAGCGTCGGGAACCAGTAGGACGCCGTGTCCTTGCGGTCCTCGCAGGAGCTCGAGCCGTTCTTGGTCAGCGACGCCGGCGTCGAGAAGGCGGTCGGCGCGGTGTTGCCGATGAAGGTGTGCAGGTGCGCGGCGCCGGGCAGGCCCGGGAAGACCAGCGGATCGTCGGCCGCCTGCTTGACCGGCTTGCAATTCGCGTGCATCTCCCGATATTGCGCGAAGGGCAGCTTTGACTTCGGCGCCGGAATCGGCAGCACCGGCTTGGCGAGGGTGAGGTATTGACCGGTCGAGGGCGCGACTGCCACCGTCTGCGCGCCCGCCGCGCCGCCGCCTGCCGAGCGCAGCACCGGCAACGTGGCCAGGGTCACCGCGACGGCGGCCAGCGCGGCGATCGCGATCACCCGCCGGCCCGAGAGCCGTGGCGCCGCCCGATGATCGGTCCGGTCCCGTGCCATTTACTGCCTCCTTGCGCGTCGACGGCGGCCCCCAGGCCGCAAGAACTCACGCAAGGTAGCGGCGATCATCCTCACCGCAGTGGGCCCAAAGACCCAACAGACCCCACAACCAAGACCCATTTTTCGTACGGGCACAGCGCCCCGCCCCCACGGGGCGTCAGGACGGACCGTGCCAGCGGATGACCGCCTCGGTCCGGTTCCGCGCGCCGAGTTTGGCGAAGACGTGGTTGAGATGGTTCTTCACCGTCTTTTCGGTGAGGCCCAGCCGGTGCCCGATCATCGCGTTCGACAGGCCTGCGCCCAGCAACTCCAGCACCTCCTCCTCGCGGCGAGACAGGCCGTATTGCCGGCGCGTGGCGTCGCGGTGGGCGGCGAGCCCGCGTTCGGCGCGGTCACGGGCGTCCTGCTCCCGGAAGGCGAGTGCCGCCACCGACGCCGCGGCCGGGGAGAGCCACGAACTGCCGGCCGCCACCGCACGGATCGCGCGCAGCAGATCTGGCGGCTCGAACTGCCCCCACACTAGATATCCCCGCGCGCCGCCGCGCAGCATTCCGGCGACGATCTCCGCGCCGTCGTCGCTGGTCAGCACCAGCACCCGGGTGTGCTCGGCCAGCGCCGCGATCACCGACAGCCCATCCGCCACGGGCATCCGATAGTCGAGCAACGTCACGTCGGGCCGGTGGCGTCGCACCAGATGCAGCGCCTCGCGCCCGTCCCCCGCCTCGGCCACGACCCGCGCCTCGTCCTGCCCGGCGAGAAACGCCTGCACGGCAGCCCGGACGACGGGATTGTCGTCGACGACCACCAGATCGATCATGGGCGGCCCGGTCCGATCGCGTCCCGGCCACCGCGCAGCGCGGGCCCGGCCACACCGGTCGCCTCGGGACCGGGCTGCAGCGGGGCACGGACCTCGATCAGCGTGCCTTCGCCCGGCGCCGAGCGGACGACGAACTCGCCGGCGACCGCGCGGGCCCGTTCCGCCATTCCGAGCACCCCGAAATGGCCGCCCGACCGCAACGTGCCCAGGTCGGCCGGCACCGCGAAGCCGTTGCCGTCGTCCCGGATCACCAGCCGTACGCCGTCCGCCTCCCGGCGCAGCCAGACGTCCGCCCGCCGGGCGCCCGCGTGCCGGGCCACGTTGCCGAGGGCCTCGTGCAGGATGCGGCTGAGCTCGTACCGGGTGGCAACTGCGGGTTCCACGGCGTCCGCGCTGACTCGCACCGGTATGCCCGCGGAAAGCGACCACTCCCGGCACATTCGTTCGACGCTCACGTCGAACGGCTCGTCCGGGTGGTCGAGGCGCAGCCCCTCGATGAGCTCACGTGCCTCGCGCGCGGCGGCGTCCGCGCCGCTGGAGACGACGCTGGCGAGTTGCTCGGCCAGCGCGGGACGGCTGCGCAGCGAGGCCGGCAGGGCCAGGGCCGCGAACGACACCCCGCGCAACGTCTTGGCGACCGAGTCGTGCAGTTCGCGGGCGAGCCGGCTGCGTTCGGACGCGGCCGCCGCGCGCTGGGCCGCCGCGATGACGTCGACCAGGAGATCGACGTGCCGGACCGTCGCCGCCGTGACCGACGCTGCGACCAGCCCGGTGACAACTGTGGCCATCGGGAACGCGACCACGAACGCCGACACCTCCGGCGTCACCCCGTCCGCCCGCAGGAGCTTCGCGGCCGTGCCGAAGCCGATCGCCGCATGCACCGCCCAGAGCGGCCAGGCGCGCATGCCGAGCAGCACGCCGGCCAGGGCTGCCGCGCCCGCGGCGAAGAGGTAGAAGGCGGCGCTGCCGGCATTGAGCGCCAGAACCGCGCCGAGCAGCCCGGTGTCCAGGGCCAACACCGCGGGCGTACGCCGCACGATGCCCGGCCATCGGGTCAGCGCCGCCACCTCGAGCGTGGTCGACACCACGACCAGCACCAGCACCGCGACGATCCGCCCCGGATGAGCCACGATGAGCAGCCCGGCCCCGGCCGCCGTGACCGTGACGACGGCCCGGCCGAGCAGCACGGCCCGGCACAACGCCGCCGCCGCGACGGTACGGTCGACTCCGGCCCCGGGCACCGGGTGAGGGTCAGCCGAGGATCGCGATGTCATCGAGGAAGAACCGGTTGACGTTGGGCAGCTGGTCGGCGGCGATGGCGAGATCGATCCGGGCCAGGGATGTGCCGCTGGTGAGCTCCGACAGCTTGACCGTGAAGGTCGTCCAGCGGTCGGCGGGCGCGGTCAGCGTCACCGAGCCGTGGCCGGCCGGCCGCACCGAGAGCTTGACCACCGTGCCGAACTCGCGGCCACCCCAGATCCGCAGCGTGAGCCGCCCGCCCGGGGCGATGCCGATCGCGGTCTTGGCGGCGAGCGCGACCGAGGTCGCGGGGACGGCCGGGCGGGCGCGCTCGACCCGGATGGCCGCTTCCTTCGTGTCGGGCACGACCGCGGCGGGCAGCACCTTCATACCGTCGCCGGTGACCGTCCAGCCGTTGCCCATGCTGCCGGCGTAGACGGCGCAGGACGGCCGGCGGGTGACCTCGACCGTGCCGTCCTGGGCGGCCGCCGGCACGCAGCGCGCCGGCCCGCTCGACGGTGACCGCGATGGGCTGGCCACGGCGGTCACCGCGGGGACCAGCGCGGCCGGCGGTGCCAGGCTCGTCGCCGGCGGCGCGGCCGCGGGCTCCCGATCCGGGGTGATCAGCGGGGGGATGGCCACGGTCGCCGCCGCGATGCCGGCCAGCAGGGCACCGAGGCCGAGGCGGTGACCGGTCACGCCCGGCGCCCGGCGCCGGTGCTGCGCGCCGTCCCCGACCTCAGGCAGGCCCGCCGCGCGCCCTGTTGCATAGCCTGCGCCCTGATCCATAGCCTGGGGGACGCTACCGGCAGCGCGCCGGGCCAGGCAAGACGCTCGCGGCAGCCGGCGGTGTGCCGGGTACTAAAGCGCCGACTCCGCAGCGTAAAAGGCCGACTATCGCCCGGAATCCGTTAGCCAGCGCTCGATCAGGAAAAACGCGATCGAGGAGCGCATCGGCAGATTCATCGCCACGCCCGTCCCGGGCTCCACGTAGCCGCCCTCGATCATCTGCGTGATGTCGGTGCGGGTGAACCAGCGGGCCTCGGCGATCTCCTCGGGGTCCACCACGATCCGCTGATCCCGGTCCGCCACCGCGGTGAAGCCGAGCATCAGCGAGCCCGGATACGGCCACGACTGGCTGGCCTCGTAGTGCAGGCTGCGCAGCCGCACCCCGACCTCCTCGGCCACCTCGCGGACGACGGCGGCCTCGGCCGACTCGCCCGGCTCGACGAAGCCGGCCAGGCAACTGAACCTTCGTACGCTGCCGGCCTGCCCCCA
>Ga0307515_10015718_pt1 | contig 13924 bp, 7 predicted proteins | sample 17_EM_MG_FD_194513 | JGI IMG/M metagenome (GOLD analysis project Ga0307515, IMG submission 194513) | Populus trichocarpa ectomycorrhiza microbial communities from riparian zone in the Pacific Northwest, United States - 17_EM | ecosystem: Host-associated > Plants > Roots > Unclassified | place... | reverse complement strand
TTATTATTATTATTGGTGGTGGTGGTGGTGGTGGTGGTGGTGGTGGTATGGAACAATATTTTGAAATAAGCAAACTATTCAAACACATTATAGCCTTAGGTTTTTTCATTTTAGGTGTTTTTCAAAAGTGATTTTAGCTTGAAAAATAATTTAATTAATATTTTTTTATTATTTTATGATTTTAATTTGTTGATATTAAATATTAAAAAAATTAAAAAAATTTAATATATTTTCAAACAAATTTAATTGTATTAAGAAGTAAATATGTTTCATAGTATGTTCAAAAAATGCTGTGCAGGAGAGGTTGAAGCTGCAAATAATAATAATAATAATAATAATAATAATAATAAAAGAGGTTGATACTGTTAATAATAATAATAGAGCTGTGTAGCCTAAAACATAAATGTATGTGTGAGCGATTAGATTTCACCAGGTCCAGCCTTGCTAGGGGAGGGCTGCTTCCTCTTATAACTTGAGAGAGAGAGAGAGAGAGAGAGATGAACGCTCTTTGTTATTGTTAAATATAAAATAGAAACTATTATTATTATTATTATTATTTTCTTGGGAGGAGCTGTATAAAAAAAACATGTATGTGATTGAACTATTTAATTTGCAATAAATAAGAAAGAAAGAAAGTAAAGTGAGAGATGACTTTGAAGTCATTGTAACAAACACCTGTCGTGCACGACTGATGGAAAGCAAAAGAAAATGGTTGCCATTAATTCTCACAACTGCAACCCTCAATCAAGACCTCTTTTTCTTCTTTTTTTTTTTTTTTTTTTGGTGGAGGAGGAGGAGGAGGGCGGGGGTGGTTGGTCATATGTACATATCGAATGTATCTGTCATGAAATCTCATGTGCACATCTATGTGTGAGTGATGTTATTTTCTTTTCTTTTTTTGGAGGACGAGGACGGCGACTACGACGGAGGAGGGTGGTTGGTCACCTAGCCATCAAAACACTACTTGCATGACAACATCTCTCAAACATTAAAAACTCTGTAATAAAACCATGCAACTAAATTAGCTTTTCAAGAACTTTTTATTTGGCCAAATTATCTGCAATATAATTTTTCTCTCCATGAGTATGCTTAAAAAACACAAAAATAAGCAGATTGCAAGCATTAAGTTCACCTAGCAACCATTATGTGCGTGTAAATGGGAAGCGAATCATCCATATCCATCCATCCTGCTGCTTGACTCTCAAAATTCCCATCCTCTTAATTGTTTTCAAAAATAGATGGTGTCAATTAGATTGGCTTGGTTGATCAAATCATTGTGCAGCCATTGGAGAAAGCTTCTAACAGCACAGAGATGGCATTGTATTGTGTTTGATCTGTATGAATTGATTCCTGTTTTCGGAACAGGACACCCAAAAGTAAAGCTATCTATCAGATATCTACAATCTTTTGTCATCTTCAATAATTATTAGAGGGGTCGGTCATTATTAGTGTTGGATAGAGATAGGGATTCCACCAGTTTTCACGGTCGGATTTTTTTAATATTTATACTTTATTCATTTTCTTTCAAATAAAAATATTATATATTTATAAATTATCTTTTGAGTTTTGAGTATCTATTATATTCTACTATTATTTATTATTTAATAAAAAAACAAAATAGTTAATATATTTATTCAAAGTGTGTGTATATTAAATTATAAATATTATACATGTATGTGTTTTATGTCAATGTAGAGATATCTATATATCATGTTGTATTAAAAAAATCTAAATGTTCAACAAATATATCTATACATTTATATTATTTCAGGTTAAGTTTAGATGGGTTTCGAGTTGGGTTTGGAAAAATTCAATACCTATCCATTACTCATTGAGTCGAAAACAAAATTGGGATAATTTTTTAGGGGGAGAAACTATTATAACAAGACATAAATTTTTTTTTCTAATCTACCATACATGAATTAAATACAAAACGACTGCATGATTTAGTTTTATGCAAAGAAAAACATAGAACGAGACAGATTTACAATGTAAGAACTTACTACAAACATAGAACGATCTTTGTATGGTTTAAGAGGCTAAGAGAAATACCAAATTGAATCAAAAATATAAAATTAATTTTATTTTCACAATGGATCCATCACTTTAATTTTATTAGTCTTCATACCTATCAAATGTAAACATACAAAGTTTATAAGAAATATTAGCTAAAACAAAATATTATTTTTGTTTGGTAAATTTTTCAAAATAAAGTACAATAATAATAAAATAATAATGACAGTTTCTTACCTCTTCATTTTAATTGTGCTCGTTGTTCTTTCATAAAATAGAAATCATTGATTATCATATCTATTTAGAATCTTTCAGTAATGTCTTTTTTCTATTTAAACAATCAAATAATATACAAGAAAATCATCCATCATCTAATTGTGAAGTTTTGTTTTAACAACATCGTTGTTAAAAAAGCTTGTTTAGTAATTGTTATTGAAACATGAAGAGTTAAAATAAGTCGAATCAATCTATTAATTATTAGAGTCAATTTGGTAGTGATACTCAATTGTTACTGAATTTTTTTTACAGTGAGATCACCCCTCATATTAAAAACTCAAATGACATTAGCAATTTAACTGCAAAAACTGCATCACCATGTTGAGAATAAGTAAATTCATTTGAAATGCGAACTCCATCTACTATCTTCGAGTAGCTGCAAATCACTTATTTGACTAAATCATTTACTTGTTTTAATCTCACCAATAACAATTAAATGTTCAATTTGAGTTGTTTGAAAAGCTCAAAATTCATCATTATTAGAGTCAATTGCAATTTAGCAAAAAGCACTAACAATGTTGATAATAAAAATCAAATTCTAAAAGAAAGTGTGAACATCAAATATTTCTCTAGTTGCAACAATTAGAGTCAATTGCAATTGATGGGCTAAGCAATATATGTAATATGCATAAGGGTAATCTTTAATGAATAAAGCTTGCAAGTCATTCCACTCTCCATGCTTATTACTAGTATTGTCATACCCTTGACCTTTAATATTTTAAATATCAAGATTATAATGAGATAAAATAGAGGAAATATCTTCCTTAAGAATTAAAGCAGTTGTATCTTTAACATGCACTATATCAAAAAAAAAAATCTTCTCGTATAAATCTATTTTTATTAACAAACCTATTAATAAAGGTTATTTGCTCTTTTTTAGACTCATCTCAAGCTTCATAAACAATCAAACAAAATTATGCATCACCAATCTCATGACGAATTGAAAACTGAACATTTTTAGTAAAGATACGAAACATTTCCTTTTAAATTTAATGTGATATGTATTTAGCATTTTGTGGAGCATTATCCAAAATAAAAACACATATTTGTTCATTAAATGATGGTTAAGAATTCCATTATTTCAAGAAAACTACCCTAATTTTTTTATTATGGTTTTTTTATCATGTCCTCTAAATGGACATGCTTGAAATGTCAGCCAACAAACAATATCTATTGAGGTTTTAATACACAATCAATTATTTATAATTTCTTGAGAAGTTTGCCTCTCAACTACTTTCTCAATATAACATGATTGATTTTATTAAGTTCTCCAAGCATCCGCAACAAATTTATGAGCTGAATTTGAACATTTTTCTTATGAGTAAAAAAAAAAACACATCATTCATCATCATTAACTTTCTTTCAACAACTAAATTCTTTAACAATAAATGTGTTTTTATCTTGGCTTTCCTATTGGTTTACTTGCAAATAAATAACTTGAAAAATAAAACGCAGTATTTTTCTCCAAATATTCAAGACAAGAAAAACTTTTGAACTAATGAGATTGAAATTAACAAGGGAGTTTTTTACCAGTTAACAGATTTTCAGACATCAAAGATTGATATGGCCTTAAAATAATGTATGCCCTTCAAGTTTCTTCTTGTTGATTAACTAGGTGTTCCCAAATTCGAGGTTGATTACCTAGATCTTGAACTAAATGAGCAATGTCAATAATTTTTTGTTTAGATCTTATAATTTTAGTAGGAGACTGTTAAATAATGAATCCAAGTTCTTTGCAAACTGAAATAGGTTGGGGCTGCTCACTCACTAATTCAACATTACACAATGGAGTTGGTTTACTAGGTTGTGAGTCATCAATATTTTTTTTTTCTCAAAAAAAATCAATTCTTCTTGCCGTCTTGTTCATGATTCAACCTGAAATCAAATCAAATGAAATAGGCAAACTTAATTAAAAGAATTCAAGATCCAAAATTAGAAACAACAATAAAGATCAAGACCATAAATTAATGAAATTGGCATCCTTAATTCCACTCAAAGTAACAAAAACTCAATCAAAATTTAAAATTAATAGCAACCCACGCAAATGTAAAAACAAAATAGAATGCCAATAATACAACACAAAAGCAAGAAGAGACACTTAAAAGTTATGATGGAAGAAAAAAAAAAGGAATCTTGAGTTTGGGTTTCCTTGTTATGATGGAAGAGAGGGAGAGACAAGAAGTTTTTGGTATAGGCATGTAAAAAGAGCTAGAGTTGGGTAGCTAGGTCTTTTATTTTTTTTTATTTAACAATTTTTTTTTAATAACATATATTTTTAAGCTAGGTTATATATATATATATATATATATATATATATATATATATCAGCCTTGCAGGGTCCTAGCCCTCTAGTTTCTTTACTGCATCGAGTATGGTAACTATCCATAAAATATCAACCCATCCAGATTGAGGCGGTGTTTATCAGATTCAGCTTAAATTATTGTCCTTAATTAGAGAGTTAAATTTTGTTTTTAAATATAAAATAAGATACAATGTGATCCACCTACAAATTTGTATCCATCTTCTAAATCATTGTACTTATCACATTCCTAGTTATCTCTTTCATTAGCAAACTGAAATAGATTGGGGCTGCTCACTTACTAATTCAACATTACACAATGAAATTGGTTTACTAGGTTGTGAGTCATCAATATTTTTTTTTCTCAAAAAAAATCAAGTAGCTAACCCGCAAAACTCGCAACTCAAGTAATGAGATCGTGATAACCTCATAGAAAACAAATTAAAATAAATTATGAAATTCAATACCTAGTAATTTAAATATCGAACGATGAAATTAGAAAAAAAAACAAAATAAAAACAAAACAAAATTTTAAAACAAGAAAGTTCAAAAAAAATATTGAGAATCAAAGTCAAAAAAACCTTGGCATTTCAGAGTGAAATGCCAAGACCTTTATAATATAATTATATTACATTATTTCTTTTAAAAAGTTTTTTTTATCTTTACCACAAATAATTTTAATTTAAAGTCATTTAACTTATTTTTATTATAAGTTATTTATGAAAAAACAACTTTGATTTTAGATTATGATTCAATTCAAAAGTTATTTTTCATAAATCATCTCAAATAAACTCTTAATCATGATATTGATAAAGGTTACTATCACATGATTTTGAAAATTGATTTCAATTGCTTTTTAAATTTTGCTCATAGCAAAATCATAAATATATTTCATTAAAATTAACTTTTGACTTTAATAAAAGAAAAACTTATTACGAAACCAAATTAAAATTCTAAGGTAAAATTATTGGCCTTTTAACTTATACTACTTTCCTTCACCTATAAAGTTGTTTCGAGTAAATTTTCACTAAATATATTAAAAATTCTAAGTTAAAATTATTAGCCACCTTAACTTATTTTTATCATAAATTATTGTAAAAAATAACTTCTAAAATCAAAAATCAATTTTATTAAGTTATTATTCTCTCTACTAAAACAATTAAGAAAGTTTATGATGCTTTATTATTCATATGAACAACACCTTAGTTTTTTTTTTTAATTTCTCAAATATTTTTTCTTAATTCTACTTTTCTTTTTTTCTTCTTCCAAATTCATTCTTCAATTATACTAAAAGAATTGAAGAAGTTTATGGTGCTTCACTGTCACCTTGTTTTTTTAAAAAGAGATTTCCAAAAAACATTTCTTTTTTTAAAAAAAAAATCTACATTCCAATTTTTTCTATTTATTTACACAATAAAATAACTAATATGCCATTTGGATTTAAAAAATAATGAACTGGCAGGAAAGGGTACTTTTGTTTTTTTCATTTCAAATACACAATAAAATTACTGCAATGCCCTTGAATTGAGATTGTCTTTGACATGGGTCAAGGTTTTTTTTGTCTTTTTGTTTTTTTTTTTTTGTAATTACCAAGTCTAATCAAGGACAATTTAGTATTTAGCAATATATAAAATATTAATTTATTTAAAAAAAAGGTTGGGTGTTTTAATTACCAAGTCTCTTTTGCCTCCCTTATTTCCTCTCTTCTTCTTGATATATTTTCAAAACAATCTTTTAATTTTTATTTTTTTGAAGATTTGATCTCTGTTCTTTTTATTACTATTTTTTTATTTTAAATAATCCATAAAATTGATATTTTTTTCTATTTAACCCTCATTTGTTTTTATTTCTTTTCAAATCTAGTTCTTATTCTTTTGATTGTTATATTTTTTTTTTTTAATCATTCTCTTAATTAAGTTATTTTTTTCAATTACATTCCTCAATATTTTATATTATTCTCTTGATAAAAAAAATTTTCAATTACATCTTTTAATATTTTAGTTCATTTTATTTTATGTTAAATTTAATTTTTATTCTTTTTATTTATTAGCTTAGGTGAACCACCATTAATAAATTTCTTGTGATTATTTTCTTAAATGAGATTTATGCCCTTGTTGGTCTGCATGTCACAATCATTGTAGCCCACTGCCTGGTGAGATTTATTGAATTCACATTTGTAGGACAGTCTGCCTGCCTGCCACTAACGGGAACCAGTCTCCATGCATGATCATGTCTGTCTTGAATCTTGATCATGAAAAAACGAGTCAAATAATAATAATAATAAACAATCTTGCCGGCTGCCTTTGAGCCGATGAGGAACAGAAATTAAGGAAGCAATTAATGGATATATATATATATATATATATATATATATATATATATATATATATATATATATAACATCCTGCCCCTCCAAAATTCATGCCCTGCATCCGCCATTGATATATTATTAAGCCCTTTGACAACCAAGAAATAAAATAAAAGCAATCATCATCAATTGCATTTCCTGTTCCAAAACCCAATGCCCTTCTTTCTTTCTTTTTCCCTCCTCTGAAATAGAGCGAAGAAGAAACACAGAGTGCAAAAGATACAAGCCAAACAGAAACAGCGTCACAATTCTCACAAAGACAAGATTGAATACGAGCCAGTAGAATCAACCACGACCAATGTTTAGATAAGATGTAGCTTGTCCCCGAAAAATAAACAAACAAAAGTAACACCTAGGGTTGATACACGAAGAACTATTCAATGGGGGCTTTCTCACAATAAACCAGCACCCTCCTGTATGCGGCACTTACACAAAAATTAATGCCTTCAAATATCTGTTCTTCTCACATGCTTGCAAGAGTTCAAAATCGTGGACCATACACATGCAACCCACCACAATGCGTGCAGAATGCTGGCATCTTCAAACAGAGAAACTAAAATGCTTTTCCAACAAGACAGCTGTTCCCCCCACCTAGTCATCTTTCAAGGTGTTCGAGTACTCGGTCCCTTGTTTTGGTGACGTAACACCAGAGGAAGCGCTTGATGAGGAATCACTAAAAGAGCTTGATCCATTCTGAAAACTTTTTGTTGCATTTCTCTGAGGATCTGCAGTCGCAGGTTTCTGCCCCTCTTCTGCTAGTCTTTTGAGAAGATTCATGATAGTGGGAACGAACTTTGAAGATAAGGAAAGAAGCCCCGGAAGCTGTGAACATGCAGACAGGGAGGGAGAGTTTAGAAAGCATACTCAACGAGTAATTTGAACAAGTGCAAAACTTTTAAAAGTCAGTATGGAGACTTTGGTGGTATAGTTTCAAGGGCAAAAGGAGCTTGTCAAAAGCAAGACATGCGTGGAAAATCAGAACCAAACTATGAGATTGCGGTTTGACACTTACAGCACCATTGCGGAATTCGCCTGAAATGTCTAACTGCACCCATAAGGCTTTAATGAGTAGAAAACCTACAAAGATGACACCCAAATACAAAGGATTTCTGCAACAGTAAAGAATGCCAAAATAAATAATATCAGCAAACAAGGGATATAATCTGTCACCAAAAATATCTAATTCCACGACCATGTTACCTCAAAAGTGTCATAAACTCATTAAATCCTAACACAACCAAGGCGAGGATTGCCCATGGGGGTGGTAACCAGTTGTTATTACGTTTGTGGGCTTCCTGAAAATTGAAAAAGTGAATAGATTAACAAAGCATCCACACACAGATGTGTAAATGAGTATGCGCGCGCGCGTGTAAACTACCAGAAACAGCAGATATTTGATAGAGCCATTTACCCATTTATCTCAACTATAATAGCACAATAATCAAATTCCAAGAATTAGCAATATAACATTTACAGCACATAAAACACTCAATGCCACAGCATAAGGGTTTTGACTGCAACACCAAATGTAAAGCCATTAAATTGCTCGATATGGTGGGAACACTTTAATAGTGATATTCATACAGTTATCTAAGGCCGTGAGATGAAGCCTAGTCATATTTTTGTGCCACTGCACCTGCCACATCCTGTAAAATGTTGTCATCTTATACAAACTTGATAATCTGCACTCTTAAGAACCAGATATCACTAAATGTACAGCATTTCATGCAACTGACCAATCAGGACTAGGTTCTCAAGTTTTATTTCTTTGGACATGCCTTATCCCAAGCACAGCTTAGCAAACATGAAAATGCAAAAAAGGTGTACATTATGTTCCATCTCTATGTTGACAATCATAATCTAAAGACAACTGTGAAAACATAAAATAAATTTGCAAACCTAATGATATGCAAGGATACCATACCTGTGCAGAAATGGCCTGGGTAACAGTGTACTCTGTCTCTGTCTTGAATTGCCTCCACAAAGATTTGCACTGGACAGGTGTGATCAATGTCCTTGAGGATGGAATCTGCAGTAGCAAAACCAGTTCCAAGTATAAAAGGTGCTTTGTGGTAAGTAAAGAAGAGTCCAATGGTATCAGTGCGTGCAAAATCAAGGGAGAGGTCTTAAGCAATGATCACTCGATACTACGGTGCCAGTATGTACTTATAATATCCATCAGGCAATTCCCAATTAATTTATCAAAGAGAAATGCATTTGTAGACATCTGACATATAGCATCTGCACCAGCATGACAGACCTATTCATAGCTACAGGCCTATGTGTGCACTATCTATGGGATCCACTATCACAAGTTCCACCACCATCTTCTTGAAATGCAGAATTAAAGAGATTCATTGATCAAACACTTAACTTAGAATGGCAGACCTCATTCATGCAAATGTCATCTGTAAACTGATATAAAAAAGTTCACAAGAGTTGCAAATAAACTAAAAAACTTTCAGGAGTTTTTGAGAATTGATCTTAGAAAAATGATCTAGTATAAGGTCCACAAAATTCATTTCTTGAATTATTGATTACATACTCTTTCTATGACAATAACAAGCAAATTTGAAGATATGTAAACATAAACACCAGGAAAAAGCTCAGCAATAAGAAAAGGTCACCTTTTCCCAAGAGTTCGAGGCCAGTGGGTCAAATGGTATGATACTTCTGTCTTTAACAGCAGCATTGTTCTTTGCATCCATCAAAGCAGACGATAGTGTAGTCTCAATACTGTCAACATCATCATCCAGACGGATTGCAGCCATTACAGATAACAACTTCAAAGACTGGCAAAGTTTAACAAATGAAATTAGTTGAGATCCATATTCAAAACAAAACTTGAGAATCAACATTTGTTGAAATATGTATTGATCATACTGCAGAGCGTGCAGTTTTGGTAATTGCTCGAATGTCCTCCTTTCCGGTCCAAATTCGTGGCATTGAATCAGAGTCATGGCTAAACAACATTGAAAACCTGCTTGCAAAGTTTACATTCACTCTCCATAAGATGGATATGAAACAAAACAAATAACTTAGTTGAAAAATTGCAATGGGTTGTTACCTGTCTTTCATACGGATCAGGACCCTTCCAGATTCTTCTCTTGCTTTTGCCTCAACGACACCTCTTCCATAATTCTCCAGACTTGCAATTAATTTGTCCTTAGATTGTTCATCCATGTCAAAACCAAAGATTGCATTACAGAACCCAGCAACAGCTGATTCTGTCTCACGCAGCAGAAGTTTCTTTATGGCTGACCATGTCTCACTATTAGCTCCATCTAAAAGAGCTTCAACAGGCCCTGATAATGCCGCATTTAGTTTTGCCTGCAGGTCAAGAAAATTTGTTTAGCACACATATATAGACATTGAGTTTCTTTTGTGAGCAAGTCCAAACCATGTGACCATTGTCATTCACCACACCCAACTTTATTGATAAGATATCGGTGTCTAACAAGATTTCACAACATATAAAATCCAGAATGCGTGAAACAATACGACAATCATTTTAATTGTTGACCTGCAAAGACAAAACTTCAAGCACAACCATATTCCTTGAGCATTTTTCCATATTAGTTTTAACTTATCTTCACTTGAAGACAATTAGAAAATGAAGCTGGCACACACAGAAGCAAGAAAGGATAATCATAGAAAAATTGTACCTCGAATGACGAAGTAAGTTCAGAGAGTTTGGCAGCATGGACAGAAGCAATATGTGCATCTATATCACGACGTAGCTTATCCCGCACTTTAGATGTGTCCCAGTTTGCTTGTTCAATGACAGCATCTGTGATTATAGTATTTCAAAGAGAAGATATACTTTATTGAGCCCAGACAGTATAGCTAGTTTTTCAATACTCTCATATTAGTTACATAGCTGATTAAACAAAAGGCTGCTCATATTACCCTTGTGCTTTTAATCATGCAACAGCAATTCGATATTATTTTCCCCTAAGAATAAAGTGTGATAAAGTTTCTTTCCACTTGTTTGACAGCTTTGTTTTCTAAGCCTTGTTTTTCTACATCATCAAAGCTAATAATGAAATGGCAAAATGTATTTAAGTCATGTAATCATACCTGCACACCATTCATCAAATTGAGCCATGTAAGACTGAGTGCAAGTTTGAGCAGCCAAAGAGAACCCTTCTCCTGCATTCAAAGCTTTATCAAATGCTTCCTTGAATTTTTCAAGAGTTCCAGACCTTATATGACCCAACATGGATTGATGTGCTGGTTGGACAAGCTACAAAGCACAAGAAGACAGCTAACCAGATTAATTATTCATAAATTTGATATCAAACATAAGAAAACAGTTGAAACTGCTACAAATAAGCTGCAGAAGATAGAAATCCAAAAACAGCACTCTGCAAATACAATCCTCAGAGCACATGAATTGAGTGGCCAATAAGGAAACTAATATCCATTATGTTATGAGCACAAACATGCTTTAATATATTTTAATACTATATCTTCTTTCACCATTTCAGCCCACATTTCCATCCCACCCCTTCTTTACTCCAAGTACACGCAGTCAATCAATGTTCTCCACCAATGCATCCGTAGATCTATGCATGACCAGACCATCTCAAAATGCACTCCCTCAACCTATCCTCAATCAGGTGCATTTCCACCTTCTTACCAATCACTTACAGATCATACTTTGTATTTCATACATCTAATCTTCTTATGTGCAAACAATTCTCACTGCCATAAAGAATAACTTGACATGATACACAAGCCTCTCTGCCAACTAGCTTGAGTTTGTTGGGTTGAATGCTTTGTGTGTGTTTGTATTTGAGGTGGAGGTTGAGGTTGAGGTTGGGTGTGGGACCCACTAAAAAAGCCACAAAAAGCAAGAAAAATTAGCTTTTATGGTTGAGTTTTGTGCATAAATGGGTTGTACCCTACCACAACCTCAACCACAAAAGCTAAACCAAACACACCCGTAATAAGAGAGGAATCATATAAAAGGTTTGATATCAAGCCGTAAGAACTCATCCAGCCACCTCTGTTGATCCCTATGCAGTCACATGCTTATGCATTCAAGGTTGTCCATACATTCAAATATACAACTCAAATTAACTGAGTATTAACATAAATTAGTTTGATTCTAATTCCATATTAATGTGACTATTGGTGGCCACTTTTCTGGACTGTAAAATGATCATGTTAATAGTTTATACACAAATCAAAAGAATTAGTAGCCTAAATATTGACATGCTTTTAGTTCCAAATGGACAGGCATTGACTGTACTTCAATATCCTAAGTTCTCAATTTTATGGCAATATCTCAGTTTTTCATCAATCAAAACAACTACCATAAAATTTTAAAAGAAAAAAAGAAAAACTCTTGAGAGACTGATTACTTGGAGCAATTTTTCCTCAAGCTGCTTTCGCTTTGCAGATCTTACTCCTTCGTCAAAATAAATAGCTTCGGCATCATACCTAGAATTAAAAAGGCCATTATTTATGATAACCAAATCAACAAGGTTTTCAATGCATATCTTAAGCCATAGAACTAGTACTGAATAAAAGGTTCCCAGATAATGACAAAGTAGAGAAAATTGAGTTAACGATGCAACCAAAGATGAAGCAGATCTACCTAGAATCATAAGAAACTCTATTTCATGGCGCATAAAAAGTGGAAGGGCCAGCTTAAAACAAGTTGTTGTGGTAAGGGAAAAAGAAATTCTGAAAGCAACAGATAATAACAAGGTATGAAATCTGATCTGTTATAATCAAGAAGTCAACCCAACCATCCCTTCATCAACCAGAAAAATAATCTAATCAGCTTTATTAGAGTATGAACCCGTGCAGTAGTCATCTTGTTCACCACTTTTATTAGGATTCTAATGAAAATAAATTCCCTTAGAATCTAACAATGCTTCTAAATTTCTAATACCCTCTTGTTGGATGATACATGTGGAACTAAGCACAAAGCCACCGGCATATAAAACCTTGCAAAAATAGAGATATAGCTTTCAGTTCTTCACCCAAGTTACATCATATCTGCCAAAGCTTAAGGCAGTTTCTAAAGCTGTATGCTAACCCTACACCGGAACACATCAGTAGCAGAGCCACTGTAAATTTACATATTGCACAAGGAAAACACTTACTCAGACAAACTAATATTTAGAATTGCACTAAGCTTCTTTCCAAAGCCAGAGACTGGACCAGATTCTACAGCCTCTTCCATTTGACACCACTTCTGTGGGAGATAATAAACCATATTTTCTCAGTGTCAATGCTCCCACTAAGGATAAGATCAAGAGATAAGAAGTGGAAATAAGAAAAGAAAGGATGACAGAATACTTTAAAAGCCTATACCTCATTTGCAACAAAACTACCATATTTTTCGTTGGCAATTTCTTCACAGCGTACAGTAGCAACCATAACCTGCAAGAATATGGGGGTTGAAAATGGCATTAACAAAATACGGATGTACTTGTTCCATGTCTGTGTTAAGTAAATATTCACGAAATTACCTTGTGGAAAGGATTATTGGGGTCACATATGGCATTAATAAAATGTGGATGTACTTACTCTAATCCTCTGCTAAATAAATATTCACCAAATTACCTTGTGGGCAGGAAGGTCAAGGTCCTTATTTTCCTTAATAACTTTCCAGATTTCCTGTGCACTGAAAGAGAAACCTGAAGCAGGAACTACACCCCTACGATCTCCAGCGAGCCCACCAGGTGCAATAGAATGGAAAAATCGCTGTCTCAAACCAGCAACCTTCATTGACAAGAAGAAGTCTATCAAATAACAAAGGTATGCTAGCTAAGTTCCAGCTCAATGTTTAGATCACAAACTAGAATCCAGATGGTAGGCTATCGAGTGCGATACATTTAAACTTTGAAATGCAAGGACTTTAAAATGGAATGACTGGATACTAACATCCATCTAATTTGCATGCAACACAAACAGCAAGAAACATATTTTCTCTACCTGCTCCTTGAATT
>Ga0307515_10015717_pt1 | contig 13925 bp, 4 predicted proteins | sample 17_EM_MG_FD_194513 | JGI IMG/M metagenome (GOLD analysis project Ga0307515, IMG submission 194513) | Populus trichocarpa ectomycorrhiza microbial communities from riparian zone in the Pacific Northwest, United States - 17_EM | ecosystem: Host-associated > Plants > Roots > Unclassified | place... | reverse complement strand
GATAGTAAGATCTAGAAGAAGAAGGAAAGAAAAAAGGGTAAAGGAGAAGATCTCGCCGATGGCTATAACCTCTATTCCTACCTTAAAAACTATATATTGTCGCTAGCTTAGAATCCCTGCTCCTTTTAAAGGGTAACAATTCTAGCCTTATCTAGGGAGTTGCCCTAATAGCACTTATTCCCGCTAGAAGTATCCTCCTATACGTTTATCGGCTCTATATACTGCTAGCTAGGTAGAGGGGACTATAAGTACGCCTCTAGTATTATCTATAATCTCTTATAGAAGCGAACCTCTAGATTAGTTCTAATACACTTATTATAGACTTAGACGGTGTTGGTTTTAGCATTATAGTGGGCGAAGATATTATTAACTATATAGTGGACTTTAGGTATAACATTGGCTATATAGGGGAAAGGGCTAATAAGTTTGGTATAGAAGCTGGCGTTAACGTATATAGTCTTCTCGGGCGGAGTAGAAGCGCCTTAGGTACTAACGGCGGTAACTATATAGTAGCTCTTATTAATAGCCTAAGTAGGTTTCTAGAGCGCAGCTATTATATTTACCGTCTATCTATTTTATACGTTAGTTAATTAGTCTAGCCTTAGTAAGCGACGCGAGAATAATATAGGCTTACCTTTATTAAAAAAGGGTAGAAGCTAGAGGTCTCTAAGATCTAGAGAGAGAGCGAAAAAGCGAGCGCAAGAGAGACGGAGAGATAGTAGGAAAAGGCAGCAGTAGTAGTGCAAAACAGCTATTAAGACGTTAGTAAATAGCGTAGGTCGCTCTAAAAGAAAAGGTTAGGTAGTTTACTTACGAATTACAACTATAGAGCGCTAAAGGAGGTAGTAACTAGTTCTTAAGACAAAGAAGAAAAGGAAAAGGCTACTAGTATAAAAAAGGGAGAAGGCCGAGAGAGCTCGAAGAAAAGGTATTATTATTAGCAGAAGTTCTTCTTAAGCGTTAAGAGGTTAGTAAGTACGACAAGCGCTTACGCGGTAAAGCGCGTTGTGGGGTTAAAGCTAAGTTATTAATTCTAAACGTAAAGGAGATATAGAAGAAGTAGAAACGTAATAAGTTATTAAATTTAAGGGTAGGTAAGGACAAGAAGCCTTAGAATAAGTAAGGATAAAATGGATATTAAGGAATATAATAGCTTACCAGTAATTACGGCGGTTAGAAGTCTTAAGAAGAGGTAGTAAGGCTAAGGGAGAGCAAATAGAGGTAAGCTTGTAGTAGAGGAGGATAGGAAAAAAAGAAGGTTATTAAGTAAATATAGGCAGCGCTAGTAAATAAGAAGCTTTACTAGAGAGTAAATAACCTACAAAGCCGCTCTCTATAAAGGGAGGAGAGAAGGAAGTAGTAGTAGGTAAGATAAAGGATTTAAGCTTAATCTTAATTTTAATAAAAAGTAAGGCTTAAGCGATATACGAGGTCTTTAAATAGCTAAAATTTAGAAAAGGATAGAGCTTTTATCCGCGTCTATACGTAACCTATAGCAGAATAGTAACTTAAGTAGGTTAGTAAAGGCATTGTTTTTAAGGCGGCGCTAATAATAAAATTAACCTACCTAAGCTCTATTACGCGGATATATTATTACGCGTACTCCTTACCTTTAACACCTTTACGCTTTATTAATTAACCCTCCTTTAGCCCTTAATACCTCTTATTAACCTTAATATTAAGCTCTAGAGCTAGTAGCTTTTAAATTTTACCTTAACTTTTTTTCCTTTACTACCTTTAGTGTCTAAAAAGCTAAATAGCTTCCTATTATTACTTCTAGGACGATTAAGCCTATTAGTAGGTTAATAATTTGCTTTTTTTTACTCTCGTATTAAATAAGGGTAAAAAGAACCCCTGCCTCTTACGCGGACTTTTTTTTGTCTTATATAACACCGTCTCTAATATTTCTATAAAGCTCTATCCTACTTCCTAAAGTTCTATATTACCTTTAATACTTATAAAAACTCTCCTTATAGCCATTATCTTACTCTTATTTTACCTTCCTTATAACTCTTACCTCTTTTAACCCTTACTAACTACTACTTACTTCCTAAGTTACTCTACCCTCTGTTAGAGCAGCTTCTGCAGCTCCCAACTATCGGCTATATACCGTCCTCCCTTTAATTAAGCCTCCCGTAGCAGCTCCTTCTCTACCCCTCTATTATAATAGCTCTACGACGCGCGCTTTAAATAATATTACTAAAGCTCCCCCTTACATATAAAATAATGGTTTAATTTAATACCGCCTATAAGGTAAGCGATTAGATATAGGGATAGGTTTCCATTTACGACCTAGTCAACTATACCCATTTCTATAATATTTTGCCTTTTATAATTCTCGCGAACCTCTCTCCTAAAGACTATATACTAGACTTTAGTATAGGATTAATATAGGTAGCTATTAAGGTAAAGCGCCGTGTGGGGGACTTTAGAGTTTATATTGGTATAAACGTCTATAAGGAGCTAATTAAGATAGACTCTATAAGTAACATTGAGACCTATAAACTTAAACGCGGCAACGGCGGCCCTAGCGAGGCTATCCACCTAATTATAGGTGACTTCGTGGGCGGGGCCGTCTTAGATAAGGTAAGGAAGCTACTACTAGAAAAAAAGGGCGGCTTTAACGCCATTTTTTGGCTATAGGTCCTTAATATATTAACGCCTAAGTAGTAAGAGTGATTACTACGCCTAGTATCCAGTTTCTTAGCTAAGGATGGCAGGATTATTAAGGATTTTAGTATGCTTGCAAAGGGGCCTAAGTATCCTAATAGCACTAAGTGCCCTGCCCTAAAGATCTATAAGGAGTTTTATCCTATTAGCTATAATGCTAAGAGGAGGCTTTAGATGTACCGGAAGGCTATAAGGTATAGTAGGATTATACTAGAGAGGATATACAAGGAGTAAATATTAGAGTTAGCTAAGACCTACGGGCTTAACGTTATATTAATGTATAATATATATAATAGAGATAAGAGTTTTAGCCTTAGTCCTTTCTAAGACAAGTCTTCCGCTATTATAGTAAGGATAGAGGGAAAGTAGTGGCTAGACGCGTTATAGAAGGCTAGAGGTGCTACTATAGCTAAAATAATAGACCTATTCGTAGTCTAGAAGCTCTAGTAGATAATAAAGGTAGAGAAATAGGCTTTATAGAAGAAGTCTCCCTTAGAGTTTCTGGACTACAGGAATATAAAGGTGGCTGCGCTTCTTAGGGCTAGTAGTGAATAAGCTCTACAATTCTTCCGTCGGCCTACCTTGCTATAGTTCTTTATTTCTCTTTTCTTTTTCTTCTTTACTGCTATAAGGGCATCTCCTTAGCTTTTACTATTCTGTCTTCTTCTGCTCTAGCCTTTTTATAGCTAATATACTCCTTTTCCCTTTTTCTATTATAGGCGCTTTAAGTCTTACTTATTACTATAAATAGATTTAGCTACTCTTTCTTATATAGAGCCTCTTTATAGGTAAAAAATTGGCAATTAATAGGAAGATAGATTAAATTAAATACTATATCTATATCGACCTTATAAAATTCTAGCCTATATACTATACCTTGCCCTTAATATACCCGAATAGCAATTTATCCCGCTTAAGCCAGCGTTCTAACCTATTATATTCCTCTCGTATAAGCTAAAATTCTATTTATAGGTGTTGTTTAATATGTTTCTCTGCTTTAATATCTTTAAAAAGCGCGTTATCTTTTAGGAGCTTACATAAAGACTTTCTTGTCAGTTAATAGAGGCGTTAAAGGCGTGCCTACAAAGCTTGGAGGTGGTGTAATATACTAATGGTACTTTAGAGAAGTCTATAATGTAGATATAGCCGTATATTATATTATAAGTTAGGCCGTATTATAAAGTTTAATAGTAATAGTCGCTTAGTTAATATTTTAGTTAACTTAGTAACCGTACCACTTATCCGCCTTATATAATTTGTGGGCTAGTACTTAACCGACAGTGGCAAGCCTATAATAGTTCTTCGTTCTAACACTATAGCTGCCCACTTTCTCTGCTTTCTCTATTTTTAACCTTAAAAAGTAGGGCGTCACGGGGGTGTGGCCGGTGCGGGTTAGCCGCCCTCCCTACTAGCGGTGGTAAAGCGTAACCTATACCGGACTAAAAATACGCCTAATTAGTCTAGGCTTACCTTAGTAAGCTTAAACGTGATTCTATTAGTGCGGATTTTTAATCGGTCCGCAAGCTAACTAATTATATTTATGCGAAACCACCGGAATTATATCTAAGGCTATTATCCAACGCTTATTAGGCGCTTTGACGATATTTATAATTTTCCCTATATTTATAGTCGAATTACTTAACTATAACTACTTAAAATACTACTAAAAGTTAATCGATTAGAGAGACGACCGGATATTTTATAAATATTGGGTTTAAATTAGCCTACAACTTGCTAGAGTTAAGATTATTTTTGTTAAAAATAAAAATCCGTTATTAGGGATTCTAGAGATAGCTATAGCGTCGCAATAAGTATACATATAAGAGCCAAAAATTAATTATTTATAGATCTAGCTCTTGCGATTATTTTAAGCCTATATGCAGCCCTAGACCTTATATAGGTGGCTTTATTAATTTTGTTAAAGATTATATATATCCCTATATAAATTTAGATAACGCGACGTCGCAACGGATATTGTAATAGATATTGCACTAGATATCGCAATAAATGTTATAATAGGTATGCCTAAAAGTTAATTGATTATAGAGCTGCTTTTATAGATTAATTTAACGGTATTTCTAAGATAATAGCTATTACGGGGGTGTAGATCAATTTCATTAAAAAAGGTGACTGCTCTATATACAAATAACGTTGTATTACTTAAGATATGTTAGAAAAGTCCCTTAGACTATAGAATTAACTTTTTAATAAAAAAGGTTAGCGATATCCGCTTGCGGATATACGTATATCCGCTAATTAATTCTATAGTCTGACCTTACTAAGGTAAAGTCTAGGCAGGATATTAGTGTTATATTGCCGAAGTATATATTACATCTAACTAAGTACCTCACTTATTTTGTCTCTCCCTAGGCCGCTATTACGCCTTAGAATAAATACTTAGGTACTAGTATATGGTTATATATACGTAAAATAAGTATATTATAACTTTATTAGTCCGCGCTATAGCCTATTTACGCTCCTCTTGTCTATAAATTAGGCGCTTAAGAGTCTGCCCTTAGCGCTAATAATCTCTTCTTAAGATCATGCCCTAAAATGCACATACTGCGCCTAGAGTAGCGGCCGCTTATAGTATTTATTCCTTTCCCAAATCTTTACAACGGCCTTATGTAATACTAATATAGTAGCTCTATTGTTATACCTTATAGTTCCACCTTAACTAAGTTTAGAGTAGAAGGACTTTGTAATATCTATATATACCTTGTCGTTAGACGGCCACAGATACCCAACTATATGCCTAAATCCAGCGACCTGGAACCTACTAATAACGTAGAGCGCTTCGTCTAAAAGCCTTATCGCCTAGTTCTGCGCGGTGGAGTAGGCAGAGAGATATGCAATCTCCGCCCGCAAGAGATGGGCCTAAGATACCTCGCGAACGCTTAGTATGTCCTGCCTTAGCTCTTAAGTAGATATCCTTACCGTCTATAGTATTAGGCCACTCCTAAAAGGGTCGGCTAGATCTAATACCCCATAGTAGGTAAAGTGGGCGATATTGCACTTCTGGAGTTAAGCTATAGCGCTTATAACGTCTAGGTACTTTAGAGTCTCTATAGAAATAGAAGGCCCCATAGCTGCTATAACCTTAAATCTCTCCGATCTTATTCCTGGAAGATTACTTACACTAGGGGTTTTAGGTATAGTTATAATAGCTACTTTCTAGGAATCGCGGCGAGATAGGATAGTAGTCCTGGTATGCGCTTGGGCATATTAAAGGGCTTTAATTGTTAGCGTGTAGGATAAAATAGCCCGGTAATATGTACTTTCCGTTAGTCTAGTAGAGATATCGCCAGCAGAATAGAAGGGGAAAGAACTAGTAAGGCCAGTTCCAATCTACTAAACCCTTAGTAGGTCTTCTGCGGAAGGCTATATATAGTAGTAAAGCTTGTTTAAGACAGGCCTTATATATCCACGCCACAGCTACGACAAGAATTGAAGGTAGGCTTTATTTTTAGGGCCGTGGTTACTTAATAAAGTTATAGTAAGGTCCTAATTAATTTAGTCCTTAGCTTTGTGTGCGCTTAAACCTAGAAGCGGGAGGACCTTAAACACGTTGGCAGTAACAATAATGGCATCGCTCCTAAGGTTAGTAATGTTTACAACTACAATGCTGCCTTTTGTGGAAGAGCGCTGTATCTACTTAGTAGTGGGGCCTTTATAAAATTGGCTAAACCTAGGAAATTGCTAGATATCTTATACGCACTTCTTAAGCTTTGCAATTGCTTCTATCCGGCTTATTAAAGCAGCCCTCCGCGTATAATTATCTGTGATATTTTTAGCAGGCTTATTTACTTCTAAATAAAGATTTTTATATTGCGCACATAGCTAGGGATGGTTAGCCTTTAGTTTAGAGGTATCGCTTCGATCATCTATAAGAAGGCTTAAAATAACTCCGTGTCCTCACTCTAGTATCTCTAAGGCCGCTTAGGGTCCCCTTTCTGTTTAGAGAGCGAGAGAGTAGGTAGTTGTAGCTAGTCTAGAAAAGTGTGAGATAACGTACTATTGGTCTTAATGGTCTAGAAATCTATTATAAACGTAAGGTAGTAGGTTTATAGCCTCCACTAAGAGATTATATATGCTTTTAGTGTCCCCCTAACTTTGAAGCAGCTAGAGCGCCTAGGTAGAGGCACGTATATAAATAAAGGGAGTGGCACTTTTATAATTCCAGGCCTGCTGGGTTACCTAAATAGCCTCTTTAAGGTTTTCTATCTTTCCTATGCGTTTATATTGGCTCTCAAGTTTATTTCCTAGGTTGTTTGACCTTGTTGCGGAATCTAGATAGTCTTTAGGCGTAATATCGACGGCCTGCCGCGCTATAATAATGGCCTCTTTGAGGTCTTCCATCTTTCCTATACGTTTATATTAGCAACCAAGTTAGTTTCCTAGGTTGTTTAGCATAGCTATAAGATCTAGATGGTCTTTAGGCGTGACGTTAACGGCCTACCGCGCTACGGGAATGGCCTCTTTAAGGTCTTCTATCTTTCCCGTGTATTTATATTAGCGACTAAGTTAGTTTCCTAGGTTGTTTAGCATGGCTGCAAGATCTAGATAGTCTTTAGATGTGACGTTGACGGCCTACTACGTCACGAGAATGGCCTCTTTAAGGTCTTCTATCTTTCCTGTGCGTTTATATCGGTTCTTAAGTTTATTTCCCAGGTTGTCCAGCCCCCTTACGAGATCTAGATAGTCTTTAGGCGTGATGTTAACGGCCTACCGCGCTATGAGAATGGCCTCTATAAGGTCTTCTATCTTTCCTATGCGTTTATATCGGCAACCGAGTTGGTTTCCTAGGTTGTTTAGCATGACTGCGAGGTCTAGATGGTCTTTAGGCGTGACGTCGACAGCCTGCCGCGCTATGAGAATGGCCTCTTTGAGGTCTTCCATCTTTCCTGTGCGTTTATATGCGATTCTAAGTATACCTCCTAAGTTATTTAGCCTCCCTGTAAAGGCTTTATGCTTATCTTACGTCTCTGTAATAGCCCGCTTCCCCTTTTTAATTACTTCTTTAAGATCTTCTATCTGTCCCCAGCGCTGGAACAGCTTAATTTTTAACACAGCATAGTGCATATATAGCCATGTTTGGAGACTATTATCTTCGCTAGCTACGACGCTTAAGATAAGCTTGAAGTTCTTAAGTAAAAGCGTGTTGAGGTCAAACCCGTCGTCTATAGCTGTCGGATATAAAATATAATATGCAAGATAAGCTTACAAAGCTATTTAGGACCACTTTTAAATCGCTATAGATATAGAATTGTGGCGGGGGCAATGTAATATTTACTAACCGCGTAGAGTGTTCTTATTAATTTGGGTAAGCAGAGGTTAGAGGACGATAGAGTAAACAAGGTAGTGTAGTAAGTGAATTGGATAAACTTAGTTGTATTGATAATGTCTATCTACGGGGGATTAAGTCTCTATATACCTAGAAGATCCTAGTCTCTGTGTTCCGGCTTATATTCTAATATATTACCTAATACTATTTAATATACTAGCTAATACACTGGCTGATACTATTTAATATACTAGTTAATATACTAGCTAATACTATCTAATACATATCTAATATATTAGCTAATACTATCTAATGCCTTACCTAATATATTACCTAATACTATAGGAATCTTCTAGGGTGTTCTTATATAATACTTATATAAGCAATATCTTATCTTTAACAGTTCTAAGCTTTGCTTTTATGTAGCGCGGCTAACCCTATATAGCTTGACAAAGCCACCTTACCACGTCATGGTTCGAAGACGTGCTATCTCCCCAACTTAGGAGATTTATAAATGCATTAATTGTGTAAACAATCTCCTTAGAGACGTCTCTTACTTTAGCAATAGTAGATTTATCATACAATGCCTTAAAGCATCCTACTTTCGTAGTTTTTCCTCCCGCTGTCAGCTGTTAGCCTTAGACGTTTTATTATTAGCTTTAACGACCCTCATTAAGACTTCTATGATCCCCTTTGCAATACTAGCCCCGATGTTACTAAGAAAATCCAAATTTAGTACAATAGTATTTATCATTCCGTTAACTAACAAAAGGTAGCATTACAGCTTACGACCTTCCTTTCCTCCTCGTTCTTAAAGCGTCTTAAAGCATCAATTTGGATTATAGCCAATTAAGCCAAGATGTACTACTTAAACAACGTCGGACAATGGTTTTAAGATGCTGTGCAATCTAGAGAAACCCGTGAGTGGATTAAGAGAACGATTAACAAAGGGGAAGATATCTATGTCGTAGTAGCATATTATACGTTGCTGGACGCTTAAATAGTAGAATAGCTGGGAGGACAAAGCGCTGCTAGTGGGAATTTAGTAATACTAGTATTAACAGCGCTGACACTATCTGGCGTAGTTGTACCGTTTAGTAACATAGTAGATCCTAGGCTTAGTAGCTTTCGCGGTCATATAGAAGATAAGTAAAGGTAGTTTATAGCGCCAGGTAAGCAGATATACGCAGTATAGTATTATAAGGTCCGTTATAAATAGTTTGCGGGCAACAAAGTTAATAAGATAACGCTTACAAAGAAATCATAGTGGGAAAGGTATAATAGGCCAAGGTATCTCCAAAGCGAGATTAAAGACATAATTAAGGTAGAGCTAGAGGACGAGATTGTATTAGAAGGCGATTATAACAAATACGCTATAGAATCTGGAGAAGTATTTACCTCGGCTATATAGTAGGTGTTAGTGTATTAATTAATTTAGATATATAAGGTAGCTATAAAGGGTCAGGAAAGCAATGACTACTGTAAGCGGCCGCTACTCTAGACGCAGTATGTATATTTTAGGCATGATTTTAGGCATGACCTGGCTGAGTTAATATGAGGGTGTTTGATATAAGGTAGATTAGCGACCTTAAGAGAGAACCAAGCGAATACTTAGGCAAACTGTAATATATACTTTGGCTAAGTGACGCTTAACACCTACTTAGACTGTCTATGTTAGTGTTTGGTTTAATATAAGGTTGCGCTTTACCACCGCTAGCAGGGAGGGCGGCCGACCCGCTCCGGCCATACCCTTGTCAAGGTGGCGTTTCCTAAACATTAGCGGTTAAAGCTCCGGCGCAATCATTATATAGGGTATTATCTATTTAACTAAAGCCTCTTTCCTTAGCTAAAGAAAGGTGGCCGCTATAGAGTCAGCCGCCATAATTATAGGAGGTGGGTTTGTCTGGGATTTTAAATATACGGCTTAGAGTGATTGTTATTAATGGTGGTTATTAATAAAGCTATTGCCCTATAAGGCTAAGTCTGCCTTTTATTACTTAAAATATTTGGGTAGTTAATAAGCCGAGACCTATATCTCCACAGGTGACTTTATTCTGCTACCTTTTACTTATATACGCAAGCATAGTGTCTACCTTTAAACTATAATCCCCTTACTTGTAACAAACCGACTTAAGGTATACCGATTAATACTATTAGTGCCAAAATAGAAAATATATACCTTCTTTACTTCCCCCTTTACATTTAATTTTTATAACTAATGTAGCTATTATAGGAAATTACGATTCTTTAATATAATGTCTACTTTAAGCTTAACTAGCTCTTAAATATAAATCTAAAGTATTCCTAGCTAATCTATAATTAGGCGCTTATGCTTTCCGCAGCTATTAATTCTATAGTTATATACTATATTGCTACTAGAGACTTATTTAAAGAAGATTTATAGAATTATAATAGTAATTTTATTAATCCTAGTAAGCTCCTTTTAGCTTCTAGCTTGTCCTCTTTACCTATAGGTGAGCTAGCTAAACAGACCAAGGCAAGCACTGCTAATTAGTTTTCCTCTTATGACGGTAATTTAACGCCATTTTAAGGCGCCAACACGACTCCCTAAAAGTCTCCCGCGCCTTCTCTTTAATACCCTTTATCCTATACGGAAAACTAGTTCCCCTCTATAGCTACAAACTTATCAATCTAAAGTATAAAGATATTGCAGTAAAGTCCTAGTAGTTAACCCTATAATTATATGGATAACTAGAAAGGAGAGAAAGAACAGTTACTGTTTTAGGTAGATAAGCAACACCGTAAAGAGCCTTAATAATTAATTAACTATAATCTCTAATATATAAGGCGGGACAACTAAATATAGGCGCGTAAAGAGGGGTAGGATAAGGTAGAGTTGGATAATATTTATAGATAGGATAACGTAATAGAAGAAGTTAAATGCGATCCTAAACCGTAAAGCAAAATATACTAAAGAGAAGGAGTATAATTGCCTATGAATAAAAAGCAATTATAGCGAGCTAAGCCTACTAAAACACCGAATATAGCGATTACCAGGTCTAGAAGGATGATATTAAAGCGGCTTTGGAGCAAATAAAAAGTTAACAATTAACACTTTTATAAGGTTAAGAGGCTATAAAAATAAACTCTAAAGGAGATTCTACCTATCTATAACTGCAAATTTCCGTTAATAGAGATATATTAAACCTTTACTAACTATAGCTCGTTGGACAATTCTAATAGGCTCTAGCTCCTTACTTGCTTATTCTTCGTGGTTGCTAGCTAAAACGCTTTTATATAGCTACAGAATTCCTATCTTACTATTTAGGAGAGTATAAGCATAGTTATTCTTTTTTTTAGTAATATAGTATCCGCAAATATGGAGTCTCTGGATTAATTAGATGTCTTACTTACTATAGCTTTTGTTATAAAGCGATTCTACCTAATTGAATTAGTAAAAGCTCGCATGTGGCTAAAATAGAATTACTAGCTTTAATTGGTCTAGTAGACTAGACGTTGGCGGAATAAAGAGCGAATATCGGAACTAGGTTACTGCGGCTAGGCTACTTCCCGCGCTCTAGACGATATACTATCCTAGGCGTATCCTAAACTTATAAGATATATAGTTAAGTATAATAAATAACTAACTACTCTAAAAAATAGACTTAGTTAGGGACGTAACTGGCATATACTAGCAGCTTAATTTAGCACTAGTATTCTTGCTTTAGTCCTAACTAATAGTGATTTTAGTATCTATAACCGCGAGTAAGCTTCCTTCCTATTAGTAGAATCTACACTAGGCTAACTTCCTATAGTATTAAAAAACTTCCAGTAGATAATTTTAAATTGCTTATTAATATTTTAAATAAAGAATGTAGTGGTTTTCTCTATAAATGCAGCTAATAGATAACTTACTTTTTTAATCTCCTCTTAGAACCAATTCTAGAGAGAAAATATATACTTAAGGATACGAATAGATCCCTTATAAAGGAGAAGCCATTTAACTTGCTAGGTTTAATAGAATACCTAGAACTAAATAGGTAAATATTAGCGTAGATTTTTACAGTGTATAGGGATGTGTGTTAATTATATATATAGATTATTACAACCAAAAAGCTTAATATAGCTCTTACTATATATATTTATAAACTTTACGCAAAGACAAATTTAATAGGTATTATATTTAGGTTTAGGGCTTCTAGGAGGCTCTTAATCCTAAAAGAACTAATCTTAATTACCTATTCCTACCTTTATTTTCTAGTACAATTACTATAGAGGAACTATAAATAGTATAGATAGTAGTAAAAGAATAAAAGATTAGAGACACGGTAAAGTGTAAGGCTTTATACACCTAAGGCAACACTAAGCTAGGTGCCTATGCTGCGCTACGCCGCGTATAGGGCCGGATGATAAAATATATACCTTACTCCTTATAATAAGTAATGACTAAGGGAGCACCTAACTAACCTAAAAAAGTCTTTTATTTAACGCCTAAAATTAGGTACTTAATTTTTAAGGTCTACTTAATCCCCTAAACCTCCTTAACATTATTGCTTCCTCTCTAGCGCTCAGCCCCGAGTTAAGCAGTAATACTAATTATTTAAGCGATAGGAAATTTTATTAATAACTCTCTACTCTACCTAATTGCTTTTATAGCATCTTAAGTCTAAATAAATCTAGAATGTCTTCTTAATGGGCATTCTCGTCTTATCTTTATACTTACTCTAGTTACTCTTATTTATATTAGCCCCAATCTTAATATAGCGCTTAACGGCCTTATTTCTAGTTTAACTGCTATACTTAATAAGAAAGGGAACAAGCCTCGCCATTTTACTATAACGTATAGTCTTATAAATATTATAATACTACTTAATTGCTTTAAGCCCGGCGAGGATATACATCTCCAACTTCTATAATTACGCCTCCGCAGTAGCATACTTATAGCACACACTCTTAAAGATATAAAACTCTTAGGGCGTATTAACGACTAACTAAAAGCAATCTATAAATACTAACTAAAGCTAGAGGTTCCTTTTAGATATATTAAAGATTGGCGCAGATATAGACCTAGAGATTACCCTATTTATATACAAATAGTAAACGCTAGTACCTCCCAGGATGTCTAGCAAGAATTTAAAGCCGCTATAAGTACTCTTAATTAAAGGCTTCTCTAATGGACATTTGGCTAATAATACTAAGTTAAGAAAAAACCGTTTAAAGCCTAAGAAGGGGAAATGTCTATTAGAGGTAGAAGATATTAGCCAGAATAATATAATAAAGCGTTAATTATAGACACACAGTAATTTAAGAGATGGAGTTAAAAAATAATATTCTTAAGTTTTTCTATCTAAGGCTAGAGGAATTTAGAAAGAGACTAAGGTTTTATTTAACTTAGCTATATTTATAACTATAAATAAAAAGTACTATATTAGGCACTTCTAACTTTAAAAGGCTTATTATATTAATTCCGGCGTCCTATACTCTAAATTATAGCTATATATACCCTATAATGTCCTTATATTCTAGACATTATTTAGATTATTTTCTATATACTATACGCCGTTTTGTCTAGCCGTATTATACTTACATATATACTTATTAGAGTAAAAGTAACCATAACTATATAAGAGTGTTTCCTAAACATATATAGTATGCCTTTAAAGATAAGTTAGCTGCTTTCTATAGATAGTAAGGAACAATTTTATAAATTTAAGGTAGAATGCTAGCTCTTCTTTTATAGGAATTTATAGTTTTATAGCTTTTTATAGAGTAATATTTCTTAAAGTTGTTGGTATAGAACAGAGCTAAGGAAAGTAGACTTTAATAGGTATATAAACTATTAATACTTATCTCTACTTAAATAAGGCTAGATTTATGCATATTAGTGCAGATATATTAGTGGCAAAGATGTATAAAAACAGCTATATACAGCAAGAAAATGCACTTAGATATTTAAACTATTCCATTTTAAGGTGCCTGCGGTAAGCTCTAAGATATTAAGTAGTAGTCT
>Ga0307515_10015716_pt1 | contig 13925 bp, 12 predicted proteins | sample 17_EM_MG_FD_194513 | JGI IMG/M metagenome (GOLD analysis project Ga0307515, IMG submission 194513) | Populus trichocarpa ectomycorrhiza microbial communities from riparian zone in the Pacific Northwest, United States - 17_EM | ecosystem: Host-associated > Plants > Roots > Unclassified | place... | reverse complement strand
CACCCTCGACGCCGGCGCCGCCGCCGAGCTTCGTGCCCGGCGCTTCGTCCTTGTTTTCCTTCGGGTCCTTGCCGGTCGCCCAGCCGGGCACCTTCGGCATGATCGAGCCGAAGCGCCCGAACGCGGCAGCCGACGCCGCGGCGAGGCCGGCGGTGAACATGTCGCCGAAGAGCGGGTTCGACGTCGGCACGGTGGTTCCGGGCTGTGTCGTGCCGGTGGGCAGCGGGTGCCCGTCGCCGGGGGTGACCGTGACGCCGGGGTCGGTCACGCCGTTGCCGACGAGCCCGGGCGAGCCCGTGCCGCCCGCGCCACCGCCGGCGGGCGGGGCGACAGGTGTCTCGACGGCGTTCGGCGACGCCGGGATCGACTCCTCGGCGACGCTGTACTCACCGGCCAGCGTGGTCATCACGGCGATGGCCTTGCCGTGCGCGGACCCGGCCGCGTTCGCGGCGGACTGCTGCGCCTCGACGTTCGTGATCGCCTGCTGCCGCTGCTGCGCGGCGGCCTGCACGACGGCGGGCGAGGAGTCCGGCGGCAGCAGCGGCGGGTTCACCGCGAGCGCGAGGTCGGAGGGGGAGACGTCCGGCACCGAGACCGGCGGCGGCATCTCCTTCTTGGCCTCCACCAGCGCGTCGGCGGCGTCGCCGAGCATCACGTTCATCGCCTCGGCGGTCTGCGCCACCTTGGAGATGCCGTTCGCGAGGTCGACGATCATGTGCTGGTACTGGTCGGCGGCGCCACCGGTCCACTGGTCCTTGAACTCGGTGAGCTCGGAGTTGAGGTTGTGGGCCTGCTCGTGCAGGTGCAGCGAGGCGGATTTCCACTTGTCGGCGGCGTGGCGCGCGCTGTTCGGGTCGCCGGCCTGCAGCATCGCGTACAGCTGCTGATGGGAGTACGCGGCGAAGTTCGTGTGCGCGGTGTTCGTGTGCGCGGTGGTGTCGGTCATCCCTTGTGGCTCCCGTCGCTGTCACCGAGGCCGAGCAGGCCGAGCACCGGGTCGAGCAGGCCGGTGACGGCACCCGAGCTGTGCAGGTCGCCGGCCACCGACTGGTCGGCGCTCGCGTAGCCGTCGGCGACCGTGTTGGTGACGTCCTGCGCGAACCCGATCGCGCTGCGGACCTGGTCGAGCAGGCCCTGCATCTCCGAGACGGCGGCGTGGTTGGCGTCGGCCAGCGACCCGGCCTCGCCGAACTCGCCGAACAACAGCGGCTCCTCGCCGAGGGTGAGCAGGAAGTCGTTCGGTTTGGCCATCGCGTGGATCTGGGTCTCCAGCTCCCGCACGAAGTCCTTCAGCGATTCCAGGTGGACGTAGTACGACTGGTCGTGCATCGGGTCCCGGCTCTCTCGTCGCACGTGGGGGATATGGGAAAGCCGGTCGGCCGGTGCGAGCGGGGGGTTTCCCGCACCGGCCGACCGACGTCTGGGCGCGGATCAGCCCGCGAACAGCCCCTGGTTGCGGTTCTCCAGCGACTGCTGGAGGTCGTGGGCATCGCCCACCTTGCCGCCGAACTGCGCGATGATCGCGACGATGTCGGCAGTGGCCTGGCGCAGCCGGGTCTCCGACTGGCGGGCCGCGTCACCGGCGGAGCTGCCGGAGGCGTACCAGGTCGCGGTGATCGGCTGGAGGTTCTGGTGCAGCTGCTCCAGCTGCGAGGTGAGCGCCTTGGCCTTGGCGGCCAGGGACGCCGAGCTGTGCTGCAGCGCGGCGAAATTGATTTCGACGACGTCGGCCATCGGTACGTCCTCTCAGGTCAGGGGTTGAGGCGGGGGATCACGCCCGAGCCCTCGAGGGTGTTGCCGACCCCCTGGAAGCTCTGGTGGACGTCGGCGTCGCCGCGGCCGTAGTTCGCGTGGCTGGTGTGGACGAGCTGCGACATGGTGTCGAGCTCCTTGACCGCCGTGGTCATCTTCTCCTGCAGCCGGCGCTGGAGGTCCCAGAACGCCAAGGCCTGGTCACCCTTGTAGTTGCGCAGGGCCTCGGTCAGCTCGGACTCCAAGCTGGCCATCGTGGACTTGGCGTTCGTGGCGGTTTCCTCGAAACCCTGGACGGCGCGCGTCATAGCAGCGGAATCTGCCTGGAATCCCGGACTGGACATCGACGGGCCACCTCCTTCCTGAAGCGAATTTCCCCTGGCGCGGTGATCCGCGCGGTGTGAAAGTCACGCTAGGAAAGAGGATCGTGTGGTCAAACGGCACAACTGCCGGTCGTACTGACGGCACTATTACCCACAGGGGGCCGGCAGGGGCCGGCCCACCTCCGGACGGGGGCGCGCTCCAGTGCCCGTCGTGACCGTCCCGGCCAGGCTGTATGCCCTGGCAGACAAGGGAAATCCGCTGGTCACGCTCCGGTCGTGGCACCGCCCGCTGGTCGTGCTCGCCGGAGCGATGGCGCCGCTGTGCGCGGCGTCGGTGCTCGGGCTGCTCGTAGATGATCGCACGGTGGTCAACGCCCCGATCGGCTCAAGCCGCTCAAGTTCTCGGTGTCGTCGGGACGTACGCCCTGACGCCGGCCTGGCTGCTGTCGTTTCTGCGCTGCGGGCGGCGTGATCCAGATGATCTTCCGGGACCACACGCTGCACTTCGACAAGGCAACGGCGGCTGACGTCGTGATGAACAACGGGGGCGTACGCGGCTTGGCTGATGACGTCGGCTCTGGCCGGACGGCTTGGCGCGATGCCGAAGCAGCCCACGCGGGCCGAGTTGTCCACAACCGCTCCGGCTGTCCACAGATTTGCCGCGTCACCCCTTCGGCGGGCCCGGTGCCGATAGACTGGAGCAGGGCACGGCCCCCTGGGTGTGGCGGGGGATGTTTGGCTGGTCAGGCGTCCGAAAGCCCGGCCTTCCGGACGCCCACGGCGGCGCTGTGAGCGCCGCGGTGCTCCCGGTGCGGGACCGCGTGGTTTCTGCCGAAATTCTGAGATCCACCCGGTAGACCCGGAGGCCCCGGACGGAAGGCGGCCCGAGATGGTCCACCCGCAGGCGCTGCTCACCGAATTGGACCGCGCGCCGGACGTGCCCGCGTTCGAACGCGGCGACGCGGTGACCACTCGTGCTTCGCTGAAGGACCTGATCGGCCGGTTCACCGCCGGACTGCGGGCCGCCGGGCTGGGGCCGGGCGACGGCGTCGGGATCGCCACCGCCGTCACGCCCGACGGCTTCGCCGCGATCATCGCCGCGCAGGTGCTCGGCTGCCGGGTCGTCGGGGTGCGGCCCGGGCTGCCGGTGCCGCAGCTGCGGCACATCGTCGGCGACGTCGCGGCCCTGGTGGTCGACGAGGCGTCCGAGTCACCCGAGCTGCTCGGCACCGTCGCCGGCGCACTGATCCTGCGGATCGGGCCGGAGCTGGTCTCGGTGTACGAGGAACCGGTGCCCGCCGGGCGGCCGGACGACATCGCGACCGTCGTGTTCACCAGCGGCAGCACCGGTGTCCCGAAGGGCGTCGCCTTCGGCTACCGGGCCCTGACCGAGGGCCGGGTCTGGCGGGCGCCGGTGCCCGGCTCGGCCCACGCGAAGCTCGGCGCCGGGTTCGGCCGGTTCCTGCTGTTCGGCACGCTCACCAGCGCCGTGATGCTCGAACAGCTGGCGCTCTGCCTGTTCGCCGGCGGGACGGCGGTGATCCCCGAAGACCTCCCGGACTTCCCCTGGGTGCTGCCGCGGCTACGGGTGAGCGCGGCGCTGATGACGGTGCCGCGGCTGCACCAGGTACTGGACGTCCTGCGTACCGAGGATGTCGACCTGAGCGGGCTGCGGACGCTGATCGTGGCCGGGTCGCCGGTGCCGCCGCACAAGCTCGCCGAGGCGGCCGAGCTGATCGGACCCGCGATGCACCACGCGTACGGGCAGACCGAGACCGGGATGCTGACCGTCTGCGGGGCGGGCGAGGGGACCGGGTCGGTCGGCAAGGCGTGCGACACAGTCGAGATCGAGGTCCGCGACGGTTCCGCCGCCGCGGTGCCGCCGGGCCGGGAAGGCGAGGTCTGGGTGCGCACGCCGTCGGCGCTGGCGGGCTACTGGCGCGACGAGACGACCACTGCGGAGGTGGTGCGCGACGGCTGGGTCCGTACCCAGGACTTCGGGCACCTCGACGCCGAGGGCTACCTGCACCTGTCCGGGCGCGCCCGCGACGTCGTGATCGTCAACGCGATCATCCACTACACGGGCCCGATCGAGCAGGCGATCGCCGCGCACCCGGACGTCGACCAGGCGTACGTCGTGGCGGTGCCGGACGCGCGGACCGGCGAGGCCGCCGTCGCCTTCGTGGTGCCGGTCGCGGGGCGGGAGCCGGACCTGGACGAGGTGCGCAAGGCGGTGGCGGCCGAGCTGGGGGAGGTCGCGGTGCCGGCGCGGTTCAGCCTGGTGGATTCGGTGCCGGTGGCGCCGTCGGGGAAGCCGGACAAGGCGGCGTTGCGGGCGTCCATTGTGGACTAGAAATGGGTTTCGACGCCGAAAGTTTCGCGCAAGGCCCGCATGTCCGCGAGATCGCGCTCGGTCGGCGGGTAGCCCTGGTGGAAGAACACCTGCTGGGCCACGGAAACGCACGGCACCTCGACGCCGTCGATCCGGCCGGTGACAAAACACTCGGCGGGGTAAGGAAAAGTCCCTTCGGGAGCTGCCTGGACCGCGGACCCGTCGTCCGCGAAGACCAGTGGGTGCAGGTCGAGTTCGGTGCGGCCGTCGGAGAGGACGAACCGGACCGGGCGCAGGTCGAGCGTCTCGTGGTAGCCGAGCGTGGCCAGCGCGGTGAGCACGGCCGGTTCCTGCTCGCGGCGGTGCAGCAGGTCGAGGTCGCGGTGTTCGCGCGTCTGGCGGCCGAGCAGGGCGTCGATGCCCCAGCCGCCCGCGAGCCAGACGTCGGCCGGGGCCAGGGTTTCGAGCACGCGCAGGACCGTGCGGGCGTCCATCACTTCCCGGCGCGCAGGTCCGCGACGGCCTTGGCGATCCGCCGCTGCCGGGTCTCTTCGGTCTTCGCCTGCCCGATCGGCAGCACGTACCGCTGTTTCCCGCTGTAGGAAAGGCTTTCGAACCGCTTTCGGGCTTCGGGATCGGCGGCCAGCGCCGTCGTGAAGTCCTCGGGGATCTCCAGCTCGCGGGGTGCCGTGTCGAGGACGATCTCGACGTCGACGTCGTCGCCCGCGGAAACCCCGGCCTTCTCGCGGTTCTCGGCGCTCAGCGGCACGAGGAACTGCCCGCCGCGGCTCGCGACCGTGGTGCGGTAGGTGTGGCCGCCGAGTGTGATGGTGACCGCGGGCTTCTTCCCGGCCCCGAGTGCCTCGACGACGTCGTCGGGCACGGGCAGGCCGGTCGCGGTCTTGCCGCCGAGCAGGACCGTGGTGCGGAACTCCATGGGGCGAGTATGCCCCGTGAAGGCCGTCGGGGGCGGCCTTCACGGGGGTACGCGTCAGACGCCCGCGGTGGTGCTGATCCAGCTGCGGCTCGACGCGATGCTCGCGTAGTTCTGCGTGCCCTGCGGGTCCGAACCGGAGTTTTCGCCCGTGGAACAGACGCCGACCTGGACGCCGTCGGAGAGCTGCGGGCCGCCCGAGTCGCCGTGCCATGCCGCGCCGTTGACGCCCTCGCTGGCGATGGCCGTGCCGCCGAACGCGTCTGTGCTGGTGCCGGTGACGCGCACGTCGGCGGTCTTGAGGGTGCTCGACGGCGGGCTGGTGCCCTCCGTGCGGCCCCAGCCGTAGATCTGGTTGGTGGACCCGGTCGGCGGGTTCCCGGTGCCGAGCTTCATGTAGGTCGTGTCCACCGCGGTCGTCAGGTGCAGCAGTGCGATGTCGCCGTCGGGCGACGCCTTCTGCTGGTCGACGTCGGCTTCCGTACCCTGCTGGAGCGTCACGTTGCCGACCTTGACGTGGATGCCCGGCGAGTTCAGGCAGTGCTGGGCGGTGAGCACCCACTGCGGGGCGATGATCGTCCCCGAGCACTCGAAACCGCCGTTGGCGGTGACGTCGTCCCAGTAGACCTGGGCGCCCCACGGCGCGGACGAAACGGTGCCCCCGCCGATGATGTCCTGCTGGGCGTTCGCCACCCCCGCGGAGACCATGCTCAGCACCGCAGCGGCCGCACCCACCGCGGCAACAGCCCTCGACATGCGCATGAAAATGCCCTTCGGCCAGGTGATCCGGATGTTCGTCCCGAATTCGGGCGATGAGCACAAAGTAAGTTCCGTGAGAGGTTTTTCGAAACCTACCGAAGTCGGTAATTTGCCGACACTGCGGAGATGCGAAGCTTCTCCATGATCATGATCGTCCGGAAACCGGCGAATGTTTCTGGTCCCCGCCGGCTTCGGGCTACACCGACGTGCTGCGGACGTCCTGTACCGAGAAGCACAACGCCGAGGCGTTCGAGGTGCTCCCGCAAGGCGACGGCCCGATGCCCGACATCGTCGAGATCTACCAGCGCACCTTGGCCCGCTGCGAGGCCGACGCCCGCCCGATCCCCGGCGTCCGCGTCCAGGTCGTGACGCCGACGACGGACACCTGGAACGCGGGCAAGCACCGTGCGGTCTGCTACTACCGCTTCGAGGTCGAGATGACCGCGCCCGCGCGCTGAGCCGTCCGTTCAGCCGCAGTACTGGGCTTCCATCGGGTCTCGGTCGTACCGCAGGCTCGTGCGGGCGAAGGCGTGCAGGAAGTTCTCCCGGAACCGCTCGAACGTCCACGGCGCGCGGACCGAGTCCAGCATCTCCCGGACCTCCGGGCAGGCGAGCGCGCGGCGGATCGCCGCCAGCCTGTCCGGCGGGAACTCGGGCGGGTCGCCCGTGACCCGGGCCTGGTCGGCCACCGCCCAGATCGTGCCCGCGAACTTGTCGTGGCCGACGCGGCGGCCGGGGTACGGCGTCGTGTGCGCAGCCACCGGGTTGGCCAGCCCGAGCGGGTCGTGGACCGCCACGTCGAGGGGCAGCAGCATGCCCGGGCCGCCGATGTTGAAGTACGTCCCGACGCTGTAGCCCGCCGTCGACGGGTACGCGTGCCAGGTGTCGTCGTCGGCCACCCAGAAAACCACCGGGCCGGGCTCGGCCGCCAGCCGCGTCCGCGCACGGTCGGCCATCGCCGTGAACCGCGCGAAGTCCGTGGCCAGGACCGGATGCGCGCTGCCGCTCGCGGCGACGTAGCTCGCGCGCTCGTCGGCGATCCCCGTCGCCTCGTCGAGCGGGGCCGGCAGGTCGGCGTAGGGCGTCCGCAGATCGCCGGCGGCCACCAGGGCGTAGGCGCCCAGCGCGACCACCGGCAGCGCCGACGCGCGGGTCAGGCGGACCGCCATCACCGGGAGCAGCAGGCAGAACAGCGCGGGCAGCAGCATCCGGCCGTGCATGAAGTCCCCGCCCAAACGGACGACGTACAGCGCCTGGCCGAGCCCGGCCACCACCGGCACGGCGCAGACGACGGCGATCCGCCGGTCGAAGGAACCGCGCCGGAGCACCGCCGCCAAGGCGCACAACACGAGCGGGACCCACAGGAGGTACGGCGTGAAGAAGTCGTCCAGGTACGCGAAACCCTGGTCCCACCGCACTCGGGAAGCCTCCTTCACCAGGGCGGTGTTCGGCGTCAGCAAGCCGTAGTAGCCCATGCGGAACACCTGGTACGCCATCGGAAGCGCCGCCGCGGCCGCGAGCCAGGCCAGCGCGGGACGCCACCCGCGCCACTCCAGCACGAGCAGGCCGATCCCGGCGAAGGCGCTGAACAGCACCAGATCCGGCCGGACCAGCATGCCCAGGCCGATCACGATGGCGGTGGTCCACACCGGACCGGCGGGCTGCCGCCGGGCCCGGCGGACCAGCAGCCACCACGTGCCGCCCAGCCACAGCAGGATCAGCCCGGTCTCGAGCCCCGACGTCGCGAAGTCCCGGAACGGCGGGAGGGCGAGGACGACGAGCGCGCCGGCCGGCAGGACGAACCCGCCGGTGAGCAGGCGGGCGCCGTCGAGGGCCAGCAGCAGCCCGGCGGCCGAGCAGACGAGCCCGATGACCACGGCGACCCACTCGAGCGGGACGCCGGGAACCCAGCCGAACGCGGCCAGCAGGTACGTCCAGAGGGTGCTGGTGTTCGCTTCGACGCGCTCGCCGATGTTGAACACCGGCCCGTTCCCGGCGAGCAGCTGCCGCACGGTCCGCAGCACGATCAGGCCGTCGTCGCTCATCCACCGCCGATCCCAGGCCGCGGCGGCGAAACCGGCCACGGTGAGCCCGATCGTGACGCGGTTGACCAGCCGCCAGGGCGAGACTTTGACAGGCTCCTCGACGACCACGGTCTCCACGGACAGCTCCCTGGGGGAAACGCCGGCGCCCGCGCGCGCCCGGAAGCCGGCCGCGCCCGCGATGGCGCAGGCGGGAACTGTAGCGGAAACGGCCCCGGTCAGAGGCGGCTACCGTTCGGCGGATGTACGAGTTCCACGGTTGGTTCGGCATCGCCGAGAACACCGAAGACCACGACGCGGGCACTCTCGATGACGGGCTTCGCGACTTGCGTGCTCGCGTCGAGGCCCTCGGCTGGGGCGGGGTGCCGTCCGCCGCGGCCTCCCTGGACGTGCACAACGGGACGCATTTCCTCGTCGTCAACGGGGCGCCCAACCGGCCGGCGGCGCTCGGCGCGGAGCTGACCGAGTTGCTGGAATTCGTCGCGCGGCGGTTCCCGGGGGCCTGGGGGCTGCTCTACGAACGATCCGACGATCTCGAGCAGCCGCCCGGCCTCGGCGCGTTCCGGGTACGGGTCATGGCGAGAGGCCGGCTCGTCACCCGGCTGGACCCGTTTCTTTCGCCGGTGAACCCCGTCATCGAGGACTGACGCCCGAGCAAGCTCTCGAGGCTCAGGACTCCACGGGTTTGGTCCAGGCGACCTGCACCAGGCCCGTCCCGTGCCGCCGGGACACCAGCGTCCCTCGGCCGGGCGGCTGCGGTGACGGCTTCACGTCCGCCAGCAGCGCGCCTTCGTCCTTCGTGCCCGACATGATCAACCCCGGCGACCCCAGCTCCCGCAACCGCTGCAGCACCGGCTCGAACAACGCGCGCCCGGCACCACCGGAGCCGCGGACGATGATCACGTGCAGGCCGATGTCTCGGGCCTGTGGCAGGAACTCCAGCAGCGGCTGCAGCGGGTTGCGGCCCACCGTCGCCACCAGCTCGTAGTCGTCCACCAGGACGAACAGCTCCGGGCCGCGCCACCACGAACGGTTGCGCAGCTGCTCCGGCCTCACCGACGGGCCCGGGAGGCGGTTGCGCATCGCCGTCGCGCAGTCCGCGATCAGCTCCGTCAGCTTGCCTTCGGCGCCCGCGTAGCCGAGCAGGTGGTCCTCGGAGATCGCGCCGAGCAGGCCGCGGCGGTAGTCCGCGACGATGATCGCCGCCTCTTCCGGGGTGTACTTGGCAGTGATGCCCTGGGCGATCGCGCGCAGCAGCGAGCTCTTCCCGGACTCGACGTCGCCGAAGGCCACGAAGTGCGGGTCCGCCGCGAAGTCCAGGTAGACCGGGCGCAACGTCGACTCCGCGATGCCCAAGGTGACCTGCTTTCCCGGGCCCACGGCCAGCGTGTCCAGCGGGACCTCCGGCGGCAGCAGCCGGACCTGCGGCGCGCGCGGGCCCTTCCAGGCCTCGGAGATCCGGCGCGTCAGGTCGACGCCGCCCGAGCCGATCGTCTCCGGGCGCTGGTCCGAGTCGATCCGCGGCAGCGCCGCGAGGAAGTGCAGCTTCTCCGCGGTGATGCCTCGCCCGGGCCGGTCGGCGGGGACGTTCACCGCGACCTTGCGGTCGATGGAGGAGTCCATCGGGTCGCCGAGGCGCAGCTCGAACCGCGTGCCGATGGCGTCGCGCAGCTGGGCGCGGACGCCGATCCACTGGTTGAGCGAGACGATCACGTGGATGCCGAACCCGAGCCCGCGCGCGGCCAGCCCAGTGATCTGCTCCTCGAGCTGCTCGTACTCCTGCCGGATCGTGGTCCAGTTGTCCACGAACAGGAACACGTCGCCGAACTCGCGGCCCTCGGTGCTCTCGATGAACTCCGCACGGCGCTGGCGGAACGTCGTGATCGACTCGATCCCGTTGGCGGCGAAGAACTCCTCGCGCTGTTCGAGCAACGTCGTCAGCTCGGCGACGACCCGGCGGCAGCGCTGGGCGTCGCGGCGGGTGGCGTAGCCGGACGTGTGCGGCAGCCCGGCGATCGGGGCCAGCGCGCCACCACCCATGTCCAGGATGAACAGCTGCACCTCGGCGGGGGTGTGCGTCAGCGCGAGCATGCCCGCGATGTCCTTCATCAGCGTCGACTTGCCGGTCTGGGGGGCGCCGACGATCAGCGCGTGCCCGCCCGCGCCGGAGAAGTCGGCCCACAGCATGTCGCGGCGCTGCTCGAACGGCTTGTCCACCAGCGCGACCGGGATGGTCAGCTTGCCGTTGCCGCCCCAGCCGAGCGGGCACAGGCCGCGCGCGGCGTCCTCGCCCAGGGGCGGCAGCAGCTGGTCCAGCGTCGGCGGTTCGGCCAGCGGCGGCAGCCAGATCTGGTGCGCCGACGGACCGCGGCCCTCGAGCCGCGACAGCATCGCGTGGATGATCGTCTCGCCGGTGCCGTCGGCCTGCGTCGCGTCCTCGATCTCGGTGGTCACCGGGATCTCGACCGGGGCCAGCGAGAACGGCAGCACGCCGAGCTCCTGCCCGTCTTCGCGCACGACCGTGCTGCGCGGCGGCAGCTCGCCCGAGACGTAGGCCGCCTTGAGCCGGATGAGCGTGTCGGTGTCGGCCTTCAGGTACGCCGATCCCGGCACCGGCGGCAGGTGGTAGGCGTCCGCGACACCCAGCACCGCGCGGCTTTCCGCCGCGGAGAACGTCCGCAAGCCGACCCGGTAGGACAGGTGCGAGTCCAGCCCGCGCAGCCGGCCCTCTTCCAGCCGCTGTGACGCCAGCAGCAGGTGGATCCCGAGCGAACGCCCGAGCCGGCCGATCGCGACGAACAGGTCGATGAACTCCGGGCGCGCGGACAGCAGCTCGCTGAACTCGTCGATGATCACCAGCAGCGACGGCAGCGGGTCCAGCGGCGCGCCGTCCGCGCGGGCCTTCTCGTAGTCGCGCACCGACGCGTAGTTCCCGGCCGAGTGCAGCAGTTCCTGCCGCCGCTGCAGCTCGCCGTTCAGCGCGTCGGCCATGCGGTCGACCAGCGCGAGGTCGTCGGACAGGTTCGTGATGACGGCGCAGGTGTGCGGCAGCCCGGTCATCCCGGCGAAGGTCGCGCCGCCCTTGAAGTCGATCAGCGCCAGGTTCAGCGTCTCCGAGGAGTGCATCACGGCCAGCCCCGTCACCAGCGTCCGCAGCAGCTCGCTCTTGCCGGACCCGGTCGCGCCGATGACCAGGCCGTGCGGGCCCATGCCGCCCTCGGCCGACTCCTTGAGGTCCAGGTCCACCGGCCGGCCCTCCTGGTTGACGCCCAGGGGGATCCGCAGCCGGTCGCGCGCCGCGCGCGGTGCCCACGTCACGGCGGTGTCGGTGTCGCGCGGGTCGCCGATGCCGAGCAGCCCGGAGAGCCCGAACGTCGCCGACATCGGCGCCTCGCCGACGACCGCGGCGGGCGTGTGCAACGGCGTCAGCATCCGGGCCAGTGCCTCCGCGGCGCCGCGGTCGAGCACGTCCGGGCGGCCGAGGAACCCGAGCCGCTGCTCGGTGGCGTCGCCGACGACCATGCCGAGCGAGTCCGGGGTGGTGTGCAGGCTCAGCAGCTTCTCGGTCGAGAACGTCCGCGGGTGCTCCGACCCGACCTCGATCACCGTGACGCCGAGCCTGCCGTCCTCACCGATCAGCCGGGGCTCGCCGTGGGCGTTGCCGCCGTCGACGACCACGACCAGGTGCGGCAGGTCGAGCTCGCTCGCCGCGCGGCGGCTGAACACCGGCCGTTCGCCGAGGTCCGGGCCGAGCAGCTCGGCCAGCGGGGCCGCCGCCTCGGCCGCCAGGCGCCGGGAGCCGACGGCGTCGGACGCCGTGGCCGCCGTCGCGTGCGGCAGCCACTTCGCCCACTCCCAGTCGTGCTGCCGGTCCTGCGGCACGCACAGCGCGATCCGCAGGTCGGAGGGGGAGTGGAAGGTGGCGAGCTGGCACAGCAGCGACCGCGTCAGGCCCAGGACGTCCGGGCGCCGCCCGGCCACGGTCACCGCGGCGAACGAGCGCAGCGACAGGGCGACCGGCAGGCCGTCGACCGTCGAGTAGGTGCGGATGAAGTACTTGAGGCTGGTCGAAGAGACCGGGTCCAGGTCCTCCAGCGGCACGGTCTGCGGCGCCTTCAACGGCGTCGCCAGCCGCTGCGGCCCGGTGCCCGCGCGGACCTGCGCGAACTGGGAGTCGGTGCGCCGCCGGTCCCACAGCTGCCCGGTCTCGACGTAGGCCCACAGGTCGGCCGGGTCGGGCTGGACGGCGACCATCGCGGCCCGCTGGCCGTCGGCGATGTCGCGGACCTGGCCGCGCAGGCCCGTCAGATACCGCTGGTAGTCGCGGCGCTCGTCGTTGATCTGCGCCTTCTTCGCCATGCCGCCGCGCCCGAGTGACATCACGACCATGCCGCCCATGGCGCAGATGAACAGCGCGCCGAAGATGTAGGTCATCACCCCGCCGTCGCGTCCGATGTAGACGAACGACATCGCGCCCATGCCGAGCATCATCGGCAGGAACATCATCAGCTGCATCATCCCGCCGGACGAGCTCTTCGGAAGCATCGGCGGCGACTGCAGCACGATCTCGGTGGGGCGCTCGGGCGTAAGACTCACAACGTCGCCTCGCTGACGCTCGGCGAACGCGTTCGCGAGGACGCTGTGTTCAATGATTCACTCGCAGGCTCGTTCATGCGGCAAAAGCTCCAGATCGAGGTGGCTCTGACCGGTATTTTGGCCACTTCCCACCCGCTCGCGGTGGGTACTTTTGCCGTCCGCCCGCTTCCGGGGACGAACTTACGCTCTGCCGAGCAGCCACCCGCGGAAACGAGGAGACCCATGGCCGGCGAGTACCGGGCTGAGCCCGAGGCGATGCGCTCCGCCGTGGGCAACGTCGGGGGCATCATCGCCCACGGCATCAACGCCGTGGCCGACCTGGAACGCCTGGTCGTGCAGCCGATGTCGTTCGCGACGTTCGGCAGCGCGGTCGCCGCCGCCAACACCGCCCTGCACTCCGGCCAGATCGCCGCGGTCCGCACGCTCCTGCAGCTGCTGCAGCAGATCAACGGGCTCGTCAAGGCCAGCGCCGACGCCTACCAGGCGGCGGACCAGGACGTCGCCACCGGGTACGGGGGCGGCTCCGCGACCGGCGGGGCCACGACCTCGTCGATCTGGGGGAACTCGCACGCCTCCGAGCTGGCGACGCTGGCGATCAACGACAGCGCGGGCGCCCACGGCGAGCCGTCGTCGGTCGGGAACGTCCTGCGCTACCTGGGGGACGCGGAGCTCGGCAAGCTCGGCGACCACCCGATCACCGACACCCGCTTCCACGGGGTCGCCGACTTCAACGACTGGCTCGCCGCCGACGCCGACAACCAGGCGCGGATCGGGCTGATCGAGGTCTACGCGGGGACTGCCCGCACGTTTTCCGACGTTCCCGGCGGCGTGCACAGCGGGGACGTCGTGGTGGTCGAACCGCTCCTGTTCTCCGACCGCCAGCCGGTCATCGGCGTCGCCGGCGACGGCGGCCGCCTGTACAACCACGGGCTCCTCGACGCCCGCATCGGCGGGCTGGCGAAGGTCAGCGTGTACCGGCCCGCCTCCGTCGTCTGATCCCCTGCCGTGTGCCCCATGAAACTCTGTGAGGTCCGATGCTGACTTTCCCGAACTCCAGCGCGATGGACGCGACCGCGTCCTCGGGCGGGCCGATCACCATCCTGCCGCAGATCGTCACCGGCCAGCCGGAGCAGATCGCGCAGCACGTGGTCGACCTGGTCAAGAAGGCCGAGCAGTTCCTGAGCATG
>Ga0307515_10015715_pt1 | contig 13925 bp, 2 predicted proteins | sample 17_EM_MG_FD_194513 | JGI IMG/M metagenome (GOLD analysis project Ga0307515, IMG submission 194513) | Populus trichocarpa ectomycorrhiza microbial communities from riparian zone in the Pacific Northwest, United States - 17_EM | ecosystem: Host-associated > Plants > Roots > Unclassified | place... | reverse complement strand
AATAGGCTCTATAGTCGCCGCGTCTATAATAGACTTTACAGTTACCGTATCCGCGGTTATTAGTTCGTGTTATTTAATAGGGTGGCATTAGGACTAGGTTTACTATTTTAGTAGGGTTATAGGCGTCCTTTTAGTGGCTAGGTAGGCTATAGGTAAGGTATAGTCTATTATTAACGCGGCGCTTACGCTCCGTATTTAAGATTTTATTAAGGTTTATAGGTTCTTTAGTTACTACTAGGGTTAAGGTTAATATAGGGGTAGAGGCTTAGGTAGGTAGGTAGTAGTTAGCATTCTTCTTAAGGTTAGCTTAGTATATATAGTTTATAAAGTTTTTAGCAAATACATCTATCTACTTAATCTAACCTATATAGTTACTATTATTGATTTTATAGGTAAGTCTAAGTACCAGCTCTTCTATCTTTAGAGAAATAAACTTTTAGAGTAGGTCCACCTTCTATTTATCTATCTTCTTAGCGCGGACTATTAGCTTATTAAGCTCTTCCTTCTAAAATTAGTAATTACGCTTACCCTAGAGGAAATAGTTAAGCTTATTTTTTACAACCTAGGTTATATTAAGGACCTTATAGTAGGCAGTAAGGTCTTTAAGCATATCTTCCTTAATAGGCCATTTCTATATAGATGTGTTGTTTAGGTTCTTGTGCATAAGCTCTAGGCCCTACTTAATAAACTTATAGGCCTTATCCTCTAGTATATCCGAGATATAAAGGATTTAGGACTAAATTATATTAAAGTAGTCCTAGTCCTAGTTAAAGACTCCCTTAATCTTAATATACCAGGTCTTAAAATTAGCTTATTATTCTAGTAGGGTACCTTTTCCGCTAAATATTAGCGGGTCTTTAGATCTCTATTTTTTCTACTAGGTTACTACTATTATTATAGGGGTTAATTGTTTTAAAACGGTAATAGTCTTTACCTAAGAGTTAATAGTTCCTATCTAGGAAGTAATAAGAGTACTAAGGTTTTTATTAGCTTTCTTATTAGTGGTGTTTATATTATATATATACTATAGTTTTACTTTAATGTTATTAAGGAACTTATTAGTATAGTTAATAAGGGTAAGGTAAGCTTTACTAGGCTTAAAGGTCTTAGGGTATAGTGGGGAGCAGCGAATTATCTACGTAATATTGGGGTATATTTCTATAAAGAGGTCTATAAAAACGTTACAGGGGTTCTAGGTTTTAACTATTTTAGCATTATTAATATCGCCCATCTAGGCGTTAGGTAAAAACTAAGGATCATTTTAGGACTATACTAGGGACGTATTAGTTTTAGTAAAGGCGCGTATAGGTCGTAATTACTCTAAGGTAGAGGTTAATTAGCTGGGGTATAAGGAATTAGTAATCGCGATAGGGCGTAAATTAAAGATACCACAAACTATTATAGTGCTATAATAAAGTAGATTAAATAACTATGTTATAGTATAAAGAGGGGAAGAAGGTGGAAAGGGGGTATTATATATAAATAGTAGGGCTGGCCGCTAAGTCACTAGTGGTGGGCTAGCTAATAGTAGGAAATAGTACGAGATAGTATAAAACAGTATACGTTAGGTCAGTGCCGTAATAGTAACTAATAACTATTTAAGGGATATCTAGGGGTTGTTTTAAGGGCAACCTAAGGTAACTGCAATAATATCCCTTATATTGCCCCCCCTACTTATAGTTAGCCCCTAATTGCTATTACCTTATAGTAGGGAGATTATAAGGGCTTATCCCAGAAGGGGTTTGGAGAGATATTAGAGAGATATTAGTATACTACTGTATATTATCTATCTATCTAACCCCTACTTTAAATTCCTAAAAAACCTTAATAAGGGAAAAACGTAATTAAAGAAAAGATAATATATAGATCGTTGGTACCTCCTAACAAAAATTTTAATCTAAGTTTATAAGTAATAAGCCAATTAATTAACCCAAAGCTTTATTATATAGACTTTAATTAATATATATAGAGATAAGGTTTTCCAGGAGGAGACCCCCTAGGACCCCCCTATATAGAGCTTTTACTTAATTTAGAAGTAGTAATAAGGTTAAGGTGACTTAGTTACTACTAGGTAAGGGTTTACTATAGTAACTAAGGCGCCCTACCTAAGCTAGGCTTAAAGATTATATTGGCTATAAATTTAGTATATATTTAGACTGCAGAGCTTTAATATAGAGCCCTTTACGTAGGATCTAATATAGTAGATTATAATTATAATTTAAAGCTTTATATACTAAATATTTTTAATACCTAATAACTAAATCACCGTATAGCTGGAATTAAAGTAAGTCTACTACCCTAACTTAATTAAATACACGTATAAGAGATATAACTATATACCAAAACCCTTCCCCCTAATAGGCGGAGGCGGTGCGGCTATAGTAGCGACGTCTAATATAATTAATTAACTATATTATTACCTACCTAGTTTGGACATATAACGACGCAATAGCTCGGCAATAACGTAATAACTTAGCGCCGAGTAATAGAAGGAAGGGGAGGAGGGGGAGGAGATTAGGGGTAGCTTAGCTACTGTAAGAAGGTCGTAATAGTAGTATAGTGTTAAAATTTAAAAATTGTGTCCTAGGAGCTTAATTAACGACCCTTATATAAAACGTTAATAGTGTTTAGTTATAGAGCTTTAAACCAGTAGATCTCCTAGGAATTTTTATTATAAGTAGCTTTAAGTACGAAATCTATAATATTTAGTAGTGGTGTAAGTATAAGACGGGGTATATATTTGCGTTCCTAAATATCATTATATAACGTAATCTTTAGGTAATAAAAACTAGCCGTTAATATTACTCAACTAATACCTACTGGAGACTCCTCCGTCCTTCCTGTTTTCTTTTTCCTCTCTCGCCTATCTCCTTATCTAATACTGTTTATATCGCTATATTAACTAATAAATCCCTTAATAAAGACTAGGAAGGACTATTAGAGCACCTCCAGCTCTTATAAGGAGGAAGAAAAGAAGAGAGGAAGGTATAAAGGAGGGAGTATTTATAGGTGGGAGAAGGCCTACAAGTATAAGAGATTAGGCAGCTATAATATAGCTATTAACATTGCTCGACTAATACCTACCGAAGGCTCCTCCGCCCTTTCTATCTTCTTTCTCTTCTCTCGCCCGTCTCCTTATCCGATGCTATCTATATTACTACGTTAACTAATAAATCCCTTAGTAGAGACTAAAAAGGACTATTAGAGCACCTCTAGCTCCTATAAGGAAGAAGAAAAGAAGAAGAGAGGAAGGTATAGAGGAGGGAGTATTTATAGACGGGAGGAGGCCTATAAGTATAGGAGATTAGGCAGCTATAATATAGCTATTAACGTTGCTTAACTAACACCTACCTATTATAGGATACCCTCGTAATACCTTATACACGTTTACCTATTTCTACCAACTTAGCAACTAAAGATTAACTACGAGATAGCAATCTAATAGCAATCTAACGGTAACCTACCGCATTCTACCATATTTTACTAAGTTCCACTAAGTTTTACTAAATCCTATTAAGTTCTGCTAGGACTACTACTTAAATCCTATTCTACTCTATGTATATATTAATTAAGCAACTAAGTCTATAATATATACCCTTTCTTCTTATTTTCCTACCTTCTTTCCTTATGTAACGTCTTAACCTCCTTATTTAGTTTATATATATAGCTTAATAATATTTACCTTGCTATATATTATCGCCGCTTATACTTACTCCGTAATACTATATTATATTAACTACCTATACTACTATTAATATGTAAAACAAACCTAAAACTTTTATAACGGCCGCTAACATTATATCCGTACTCTAAGAATAATTAGTAGGGATATAGAAGTCTTTTATAAACGCCCTTATATAAAACTAAGCTATTTTAAATTAATAATAAGCTAAATAAGAAGTATAATACTAGCAATTAATTAAGGACTTCTAAGAAGAAATCCGGACCCTTAAGATGCCTACGCTAGGACCTTAAGACTAAATACTATCTCTAGAAATAAATACGCGGAACGCAAGCCCTAAATCTATAGTAGTTTCTTACCTTAAGCTAACTACTATACTATAACGATCTAAATAACTGCTGGATCCCTTAGTATTTACTAGTAAATAATAAGAGCTTTAATTATTTCTAAGCTAGCTTAAAAATAAGCTAACTAGTAACGCTAACTGCTACCTAACTAAAGCTAACTAACTTTATTACGCCCTAAGTTAACTAAAAGGAAAGGTAGCTAACCTTATTAAACCTCTTTAGCTAAACTTAGTATAAAGCCTAGTTGTACTTCTTAAAGCTATATACGGTAACCTAAACCACTAAGCTATTACTTAGAGGAAAATAAACTATACAGCTTAAGAAACGAAAAGTTTCCTAATATACTTCTTCGAATTTAACTATTACGTAAAGGAAACTAGCTAGAACGACTCTATACTAATTAATAGCCTTATTAAATCCCTAAGCCCTAAACTAAAAACCTCCCTAATAGGCGTAGACCTACTGGGAGCCTTTAATGCCTGCGTAAACGTTATTAATAAACGGTATAATAATATACTACGCCTAACACCCAGGTATGGCAGTAAGCCTTTTAAGTCTTCTAACAACCTTAGACTTAAATTAATTGCTTAGCGCTCCAAAATCACTAAATTAAATTGACTCGGGCTAGTTCCGGAAGATTTAAAAGGCTTAAATTATTAAGATAGTATATATAGTCCCTGTTAAAAATCTTAGCACGGTATAGCAACTAAAAGTCACTTAATTCGCCTAAATCTTGCCCGTAGAGCCTTTGCATAAGCTCCTCTTTATAGCGCCGCTGGCCATAAGATGAAACCCGCAATGTATAACATCGTTAATATAGTATTAAGGGCCCCGGTAGAGGATCGGGTCGTTATCGTCTGCCATATATTAGTCCTTTACTTATAGCAGTGTTGCCAAATATGCGATCGTCGGTCTCGTTTAGATAGTGGAGGAATTTGGAAGCCAGGAAATAGCTTCCAGTTAAGGCCTTTGTACGTGTCCGCTTCTAAATTTATTAAGTCCCCCGCTGAGTCTGTACTGGTAGCGCGACTATTAAAGTTATAAGTCTTCTGAAGCTCTGTAGGTAACTGTAATTTACTAGGGCCTGTAGAAGGTGTAAATAAAGTAGTTTCTGCGTCCATATAGATGGAAATAGATAGTAGTGTTAATGGGTAGATAAATGATAAATTTTGAAAGGACCTTTGGCAGGTGTAAACTCCATAACTTTGGCAAGCTTAGCGGCTTAAATATTCCTCTAAGGTGCCTACAGAGGACCTGCAGGATGAGCGGAAGTTGCCGAATACTAGTACGGGACCTAAGAAAAGTAACCGAGCGCTTATTTACTAGATCCTTCGTTAGCACCTAAGAGGTATTTTAACCAAAAACCTTACCTATATTTTATTTAATCAATTCAAGCCGCCCCACCCCTTTGCACTAGAATTGTCGCCTAACGCCGCTTTGTAAATTGTATTGATTTAAATTGCTTTATAATCAATTTAATTCAATTCGGGCTTGATGGGAAGACTTACTGCCATGCCTGCTAATACCAAAACACGCTCCTTAATATAATACGACAGCCCCGCAAACGTCTACTAAGTTATCTTAGTTTAAGCACCCTAACGCTATAGATATTAACACTAGGACCCTAGGATACGCCCTACTAGGGTCCTTTAAATAAGAACAACGCATTAAGCTAGGCCTCTACTTTAAATATAAAAGTAACTCCCACTTCTCTAACTACTACTCTATCCCTATACCTAAATATAATTTATAAACAGCTAACACTAGTAACTATTTACCGTATTAATCTTCTGGTTACCGCCCCTGATCTTTACCTAGTTCTAGCCCTATATTTAATAAGCACCACTTATAAGGGCGAAGCTATAACTAATATTCTATAGGAACCCCTTCTCGCTTGCCACCAAAAGGCACATTTTAGAGTTAAGTCGCTCTCCAGGATGGCTCTGCCTTAGGATCTTATTAAATACTTTAGATATTATAAACTCTAACTCTTAGGATTATAGTATAACTATTAACTGTTATCTTTAGCAGAATAATTAATAGGCTAATACTTAAGTCCTAATTAATATAGGAGCTAGTAGTATAGGATTTATTAATAAGATTTTTATATAAGATAATAGTTTTACCTTAACCCCCCTTAACTAGTATATTAATATATTTAAATTTAATGGTAAACGCATGGTCTTAAGCTAAATTACCTATATAGTATACTTAAGACTCTAATACCTAAACCACAAAGAACTAATTAAGCTCTTTATTAATACCTTAGGTTACCTAGTAATTCTTAAATAACCCTAGATAAAGCTATATAAGGTAACTATTAATTAGAATAACCTTAAGCTTTTATTTACCGCCTTCCGTTATAAGTAAAAGTGCCTTATAATATACCATTCTAACCCTAAACTAAAATTTAGGAAATCTACTAAAATCTATTAGCCTAAGATTTCTATTAATGTCTACCCTATACTTAAGAAATTTACTAGATTCTACTAACCTAGGAATTTTACTAAATTCTACTAATATAAGATTTCTACCGATATCTATTAAGGATCTAAAAATTTTACTAAACCCTATAAATAGACCCTAAGTACTATACCGCCCCAAACTAAGTAGAAGCTTAAGCTTAGTATATAAAACTACTAGAAGAACTAGTACTTTATAATAAAAAGAATACTTAAAGAACCTAAACCTAAATCTAATATTAACTCTATACCTAATACCGAACCTAAAATTAAGTAAGGAATTATATAAGAAACTACGGATAACTAGAGCCCGCTTAACGCCCTAAATATCTATATAATTAAAGCTACCCTACTAGCGCGACTCGCTAAGAAACCTAAATATATAATCTTTACTGTTACTATAGCTAATATTAAGAAGGCCTTCGTATTAAAAAAGTATACTAACCCTACTATAAAGGTACCAGTAGAGTACTATAACCGCCTAGAAGTATTTTTATAGAAGGAAGCTAATAAGCTACTAGAATACCGATTATATAACTATAAGATTATACTTAAAAAGAAAAGTAGCCTAGATTTAGACCCCTATATAGGATATCCTAAAATAAACTCTAAGTGCTACGGAAGTATTTAGACGAGAACCTAAGTAAAGGATTTATTAGAGCAAGCTCTTTACCTATAGCTGTACTAGTAATCTTTATTAAGAAACCAGGCAGCGAACTATATTTCTATATAGACTACTAAGCTTTTAACGCCGTTACCGTTAAGAACTAATATTTAATTTCGCTAATATAAGAGATGCTAAACTAACTAAGTAAGGCTTGCTTCTATATAAAGCTTAATATTATCTCTATATTTAACTGCCTTTATATTATAAAAGAAGATAAATAGCTTACTGCATTTTGTACCCAATATATATTATTTGGGTACTTAGTAATACCCTTTAGCCGTATAAACGCTCTAAGCTCGTTTTAATATTATATAAATAACACCCTACGTCCTTACCTAGATATCTTCTATACTACTTATATTAATAACATCCTAATATATAGTAATAACCTAACCAAATATTAGAAATATGTTAATATTATTTTATAAGCCCTATAAGAAGCTAGTCTATAATTAGATATAAATAAATACAAATTCTATAATACGGAAGTTCTATATCTTAGGCTTCTTATTTCTATAAATAGTATATAAATAGACCTAAAAAAAGTTAAAGTAATTATAAACTAGTAAGAACCTAAGAACGTTAAGGATATAAAAGCCTTTATAGGATTTACTAATTTCTACTAACGGTTTATTAATAACTTCTCCGCCTTAGTTTTACCCCTTATAGCTTTAACCTAAAAGAATAAAGCCTTTATCTTTAATAAGGAATATAAGAAGGCCTTTGCTTATCTAAAGGTTATATTTATTACCGCGCCTATACTTTAATACCTTAACCCAAACCAAATAAGTGTTATAGAAGCTGACTTATCCGACTATATTACTAGAGGTATTCCATCCTAGTATAACGAAGATAGAGTATTATACCCTATAGTATACTACTTAAAATAATTAAGCCTAGCTAAATATAACTATAAAATTTATAATAAAGAGTTACTGGCTATTATTAGATATTTTAAACAACAGTAACCCAAACTAGAAGACGCTAGATTTGTAATTAAGGACCTTAGCGACTATAAGAATCTATAGTACTTTATAACTATAAAATAGCTAAGCTATTATTAGGCCCGCTAGTTAGAATATCTGTCCCATTTCTAATTCTTAATTATATATTACCTAGGCGTTTAAGGTTAGAAGCTTAATACTCTAACCTAATGTTTATAAGACGCGCCAGTATTAAAAAAAGCGCGCTCTTACTAAAACTAGACCCTACTTTATCCTAAACTATTTAACCCTCCTACTAAAGACCTTATAGTATACATCCTTAAAATAACTAATTAATTAATTAAATAGATTATAATTAATAAATATTTAAATAACGAGTTTATCTAAGAGACGCTTAAGCTAATCTACGACGGCGTTAGACGCTCTAAGAAGATCTCTTTAAGTAAATATAAAGCTTATGGAAACCGCTTATATTACTAAAACCGTCTAGGGATCCTTAATTATAATAGACTTAAGCTTAAGCTCTTTAAATATATATATAATTTACCAGTAGCCGGCTACCTAGGCTAAAAAAAACCCCTAGAACTGCTTTAATAAGAATACTATTAGCTAAATATATATAATATAAAGGTACGTCTTTAGCTACTATATCTGCTAATAAGCTAAAGCTTTATATAAGATATATAATAGCCTTTTAAAGCTACTACCTATTCCAGACTAAAGATAGAAGGATATCTTAATTAACTTTGTTATTAACCTCCTTATAAGTAAGGGCTGTATAAATATTATAGTAGTTATAGACCGACTATCTAAGATAAAGCACTTAATCGCCTACCCTAATATATTAACACCTACCGTTACCTAACTATTCCTAAATTATATATAGAAACTCTACGGACTCCCTAAAATAATTATCTCCAATAAAGGTAGCTAGTTTATCTCTATATTTTGGAAAAAACTAACTACCTAACTTTATATTAAAGTATTATTATCTATAGTATACTACCTAGAAATAGATAGCTAAATAGAATATATAAATGCTATAATAGAATAGTATATTCGGATATACATGTTATACTTATAAGATAACTAGATTAACTGGCTTATATTTACTAAGTTTACTATAAATAATTTTGTCTTAGAAACTATAAAGGTCTCCCTATTCTTAGTTAACTACGGCTAGCATCTATAAATAGATTTTAAACCCTTTAGTAATGTTCCTTGCCCTACTTATTACGCCTTATAAGTTATAGAAGTAAATAAATTTATAGAGAAGATGGAGGAACTATAATAGTTCCTTACTAATAAAATAATATAGGCTTAATTTGTCTATAAAGCCGCAGCGAATAAAAAAAGAACCCTAGCACTAGCCTACTAAATTAATAACTTTATCTAGCTAGATATAAAAAATCTAAATATAAAATAACCCGCTAAGAAGCTTAACTAGAAGAACGCTAGCCCTTATAAGGTTGAGAAGGTTGTCTCCTTCTATACCTACTAATTAAAGCTACCTAATATGGTTAAAATCTACCCCGTATTCTATATGTTAGTCCTCCGCCTTACTACCCCTATATTAAACGCCCTACCTAAATAGATATAAGACTTTTCCCTACTAGTTAAAGTAGATGGTAAAAACAAATACTTTATTAAAAGAATTAATAATATTAAGTATAATAAATGGAAACGCTAATATATATATCTTATAAAATGGAGAGGCTTTACTAAGCTCTTATAGGAACCCGTTAACTCTATAGGACTTATATAAGCTATAGAAGACTTTTATAAACTCTACTTAGAACTACTATAGCCCTATCTTATAGAAGCTTAAGTTTAAAGGGGGGGTACTGTTATAAGATACCCTCGTAATACCTTATACACATCCACCTATTTCCACTAACTTAATAACTAAAGACTAACTATAAGATAGTAATCTAATAGCAATCTAACGGCAACCTGCTGCATTTTGCTATATTCTACTAAGTTTAACTAAGTTCTACTAAAATCTACTAAGTTCTGCCAGGACTACCACCTAAATCCTATTCTACTCTATGTATATATTAATTAAGCAACTAAGTTTATAATATATACCCTTTTTTTCCGTTTTCCTACCTTTTTTTCTTACGTAACGTCTTAACCTCCTTATATAGTTTATATATATAGCTTAATAATATTTACCTTACTATATATTATCGCCGCTTATACTTACTCCGTAACACTACTAAAGGCTTTTCTATCCTTCCTATCTTCTTTCGCGCCTGTCTCCTTATCTAATACTATTTATATTACTATATTAACTAATAGATCCCTTAATAGAGACTAAGAAGTATTAGAGCACCTCTAGCTCTTAAAAGGAAGAGGAAAAAAAGAGAGAAAGGTGTAGAGAAGGGAGTATTTATAGATAGGAGGAGGCCCTATAAGTACGTAATTTAGTAAGTACTAATAATATAAGATTCTTATATAAGATGGGCTTGATTGCTTACCAAAATATAGGGTATCTTTATTACTGTAGTAGCTACTATAGTAGTAGAGACGCTTTAAATATTTAATGTAACTAACTACTAAAGCTGTTAATAAGTGGAAGGTAGGCTACCAATATAGTGCAAACAATGTAGTTATTAATATTATTTATAGCCTGTTTTTACTTCTAGTATACATGTAGATCGCCCTTATATTCGGCGTAGAGCTAATTATAGGTAGTAAGCTAGTTTAGGTCTAGCTTTGCTATTAATATAGCCGTAAGTAGTATGTCCCTTAATATAGGCTAACTTAGTAGTTCTAGCTTTAGAAGATTGTCTTTCTTTTTAAATAGGTTAATATACTGCTATACCTTATTAGTTTTAGCTATATCTTAAATAATAAAGAACTATTAAATCTAATTAGATAGCTTATTAAGAATAAGAATAATTTTTAATTTAGTAAAGGTTGTTATTTTTAAAATTTAATAGGTTAGGAAGGGTCTAGGTTAGGGTTTAGCTAGTGTTTTAGTAGAACCTTATTTAGACGTTCCGAACTTTTAATTTAATTTATTAGTTCCTTTGTCAGTTAGGTACGTTTGTTAACTTAGGTTAACTATCTATTTATTTAATAGGTAAAGAAGCTTAAGATATTATAAAGGTAGTAGAAGTAGTGACTTTTTAAATAAGGTAGTAGATTAATTGCTTAGTAAGTAGTTGGTTATATTTAATAATCTAGACTTCGCATTATTAAAATCCAAAATTTTATTACGGGGAGCGCGATTAATAACCCTTACTAACAGCTCTAACTACGTCTAATTTTTAATTTATAAATTAGTAGATTTATAGGTAATAGTTATTATAAGTAGCTCTAGGTGTGGTATATATAAAATCTTAACTATAGTGTAAAGAAGTTGTGGCTGCTAATATGCAGTCCTAAGTAGTATATATTCTCAGAGGTTACGTAACTTCTTATATAAGTAAAATTTCCGCCCTTTAAAAAAAATTTTAAAAAATTTTAAAAATTGATTAACGCTATAGACAGCAGTAATATTAATTTAGTAATATTGCTAATTTTCCCTATATACTATTATATGTATATTTAACAGCTCTAAAAGCGGTAAGAAGGTAGGACGGATAGGGGGGTTAAAATTTAGAAAATTGGATTTCGCGGTTAAGCTATTTAAAAGTTAGGAAACTAAGATAAATGCTGTATTCTCTGCTTACCTCTAAGCCAATATATAATTTCCTAATTAGGAAAAGTTATTTACAAGTAGTTACTACTACCTTCGTATAAAATCTTCTTATTATACCTCTTTAGTCTTACTTATAGATAACTAAAATCATTCTATATTAAACCTATGTTTAAATATAAGCCCTAAAAGCTCCTTAACTCGTAAGATTGCTATATAGGTTAGCCCTACTGTAAGCTTTTGTAGTGTGGGAATTGAACGAGCAACTTAATTGTAAATCTATGGAAATCAGGGTTGCAAATCAATCGGCTCGGCTCGATTGAGGCCCTAAATCGGTTGAATTGAAAGCTTTGTAAGCAGAGAGTCCAGTTGATTGAATTGATTAAATCAATATTGAAGTCTTGGCACCTAGTTGCAACTAAATTCAACTGGAGTAGTCAGCAACTATCACGAGTCTTGGCATAAATTTAATGCAGGAGGACCTACCTGGTGACGCCCAAAATCATTTCTGACTGCCCTTCCTGTCACCCGGCTCTCAATATAGGCCTATCGCGAGTCTTGGCATAGTGTTAACACTCTCATGCTGCATTATACTGTCTCTTTTATCACCGGTCGCTTCAACTCCCCATAGGCCCACGACGTCTGCCCGCCGTTAGATGAGGAATATGGTAGCCAAGAAGACGCTTCCACTTAATTCCTTTATACTCTTCTTGTTGGGAATCGGTGGTAGACGCGTTAGCATTACCATCTAAGCTGTGATCTGAGACGCGCTGGAGGTCGGTAGGTGCGGTAGGATCAGAACGAGCTGTAGAAAGGATTGAAGTGTTCGTTTGGCCATCATCTGACGCGTTAGAAGCTATGGTGGTGATAGAATTAATATTGTTGATGGGCAAATCCGGTAGCAAAGTCCCCCTACTGGCGGCGATATGACGGTGTAAGGGTGTTGAACGTAGAATAGGATAAGGACTCTGTCTATTGAATATGGCTCTAGAAGCTCTCTATATAGATTAGGTAGGTCCAGGCAACTGAGTTAAATAGGTAATAGAAAGTAGGTAATGAGACATTCGATGAGACATTTAGTCATAAGTTGAGAGATAATTAAGACATAGTTCGTATAGACGATCTAGGTCGTCAGACAGTAGTACCATGGTGGTAAGGAAGTCCGATTCAGGTCGACAAAGGGAGACTAAGAAAAATAAGGTTTGGAGCATCATGACTTGTTAGTATTTCTATAATATCAAAAGATTCAATATTTGTCAACCGATTCAATTCAATTGGGACTTCCAAATCGATTGAATTGAAAAGCCAGTGAACCCTCAATCGGTTGAATTGAGTGCCAAGATTCAATCGATTCAATTCAATATTGAAATCTCGTTGATTGACTTGCAACCCTGATGGAAATCAAGCGGTATAAATACATAAAAGTAGACCCCGAACTCCGAAGCCTATAACTTATTTCAAACGTATCCAAGACATATAAGGGTAGTGCTGACGCAGGTGAAACAGGGTAATATGCAAGGTCCGGTAGTCGGTTACACACCCCCCTAGATTTAACGGTGTAGTCAAAGCTATAGAAAGAAAAATAAAGGCAGAAACTATACTCCCCAGCTTTATATCTCTAGACATAGAGCTATATTTAAAGAGATGTCCTCCGTAGCCTCTTAGGAGACTATATTAAAAAAGGTATAGTGATTTAATCTACATTTGAGGCAGTCATTAATCTGTGCTCACGGTAGATTTTTTTAATCTATAGTCGAGGTAGATGTTTAGCATCCTTTGTAGGAGGCTCTATTGAATCGTTTAATCTAGGTGTGGTATTTTAATCTGCATTTGAGGCAGTCAATTAATCCGTGCTCGCGGTAGATCTTTTTAACCCATAGTCGAGGTAGATATTCGATCTGTGTTTAAGGTAGTCATTTGAGCTGTAGCCATATGAGCTGTAATCGAGGTAGATCTGGAAGTAGTCACTTGGTAACTCTGGTGACGTCAGACTTGCTATTAAGCAAGCAAGCCAAGCCGGAAAGCCTTAGCTTGCTGGCTTGAAAATTTTCGCACCTAAAGCTGGCTTGCTTGGCTTGATAGGTCGAAATAGTCGGCTTGCTTGGCTTGCTTGAAGGCTTGTTTGATTTTATAGATATTTTAGAGTCATACAAAATTAAGCCTCCGAGCCACCGATT
>Ga0307515_10015714_pt1 | contig 13925 bp, 12 predicted proteins | sample 17_EM_MG_FD_194513 | JGI IMG/M metagenome (GOLD analysis project Ga0307515, IMG submission 194513) | Populus trichocarpa ectomycorrhiza microbial communities from riparian zone in the Pacific Northwest, United States - 17_EM | ecosystem: Host-associated > Plants > Roots > Unclassified | place... | reverse complement strand
GTGACCTTTGAGAGACGTGCTGGCCGCCCTCCATCCCGCTGACCATCATAGAACCACCAGGCCTCGGACGGGTCGCAGAGACGGGCCCTGTAGTGATCACCGTTATAGTATATCACCGTCGCAAGTCTTCCAAGGGATTTCCTGGACAAAAATACATAAATAATAGAGTCATGATCACATTTGAGCGCTTACATTGTATCTCACTCTCTGTCACTGCTCACCACTCTCTATCACTCTATCCCATGGCAGCATGTACTGACACATGAGTGAGATAGGATGGGATGGAATGAGAGTCAATGAGAGGGAGTAAAACCAAGAGAAAGAGAGTGAACTTTAGCCAAATGGGAACAAATGGGAATTTAGTTAGAGGAGTACATCAGAGTGAATTGGAATGAGTTGGAGTGAGCCGGAGTGAACTGGAGTGAAAAATGATTGCCGATACTATTTAGTCTGTTATATATTCCATTGCCCATCACTCCATTCCACTTTGTCTCACTTCTAATCAAATGATCTCCTGACTATCCTTACCAAGCACTGTTACACCATCTCCTTATTTGGGCTTATATTGGGCTTACCATCAAATAAAGTCCAAATGGGGATAGGCATCACTAAACAATATGACACTTATCAAGTCAAATGGGCCAGTTGTCATTTCAAATAGGTCACTTATCGTTTCAAATAGGTCACTTATCATTTCAAATAGGTCACTTATCGTTTCAAATAGGTCACTTATCATTTCAAATAGAGGGCTATCTTGAAGGGTAAGGGGTGGGAGACCATCATGAATAGAAGCAAACTGCCCATCCAAACGTGTTTCAGGTAGCTTGGATACTAATTTGATCCATTTGATGGATTCTATTCACAAGCGTGAATCTAATAGTAACCCATAGTATACGCCAGTGGTTATCTGTAGTATGTATCCTTTCCCTTCCTTAGCCAACAGCCAACATTCAATAAGACCTCATAGAAGAATGTCTATAGCAAATTGTCCCCCTTAATTACAGGGAAGAGCAGAAAGTAGTAGCAATAAGGGTTTGAAAAGTCAAACGATGTATACCTTTTACCCGATTGATGGTGGTTGCTTGCTTGTTATTCCCAGGACCTTACATATCACACTGCAACGTCCCTTTTATTTCCTGTGGGAATATATCATATGCCACAGATATGCATGCAATGAGGCCAACGTGAGTAAAGTGATCTGTAGTAACCATCTATCTGCAAAGGAGGGATTTGAGAATAGATTGAGCTGGGATGCTGTGGTGTTTGAAGGCAGTCGTGGTCCTAGGCCTTGCCGCTTACCAGCCCTGTGCTTAATATATGTATATCAAATGTTTCAGCAGCAGGCCCGGAACAATCTAGAACTTACTTTTACTGAAACACTAAGTTGCTGGTGGTGGCTTACAACGACTCTCTTGTACGCTCCCCCCCTCCCACATATCATATTATCTTATCAGAGTTCCTGCCACCAATACTTCATATCCACACTCCCCCCCAATGGATATTGATCCACTTGCTAATCTTCGTCGAGCATATGAAGAGATTGAGAGACGTGTACAACGGGCTCTTAACACACAAGTGGGTGATGATGAGCGTTTAGCTGAGGTTCAGGATGAGGTGTTGTCGTATATTCAGGCAGTGGAGCAGGTTTGTAAAGTACACCCACTGGAAAATTTGCAATAATGTAACCCTTGAGTGTAGCATGTGGACCTCTTTTCACCAGAAGAGCTTTCATATTGCCGACAGAATGCCCAGTCTATGACTTTTCACCTGGACAAAGCACGTCATGCCTCTAGTGATCCATTGGAAGGTCCAACTATCCCCTTTGCATATACCATACATACTGGAAAGCGTGGACGGCCAAGGGTTGAAGTGGAACCTAATCTGCTCTCCACTGCCCTCATGCTGCGTCCTAAGACAAGGATTGCAGATACTGCAAGGTGTTCAGCTCGCACCATCCGCCGCAGGCAGCTGGACTATGGGATTGTTACTCCTGGACCCAGTCATTCCCAGGCTCAGCAGACCAGAGATGATGATACCCTCCCCCCCCACTCAGAAATAATCAGCGATGAGGAGCTTGACCAACATCTTTCTATCATCATTCAAAACTTTCCTACCTTTGGATGGCGATTGGCGACAGCAGGTCTTCGGGCAAATGGAGTCATAGTATCTGAGAGTCGTGTGAGGGATTCCCTTGCTCGCATCAATGGAGCACCTGGTGTATTTGGAGGACGAAGAATTCACCGCCGCCGATATAAAGTTGCTGGGGCCAACTCACTCTGGCACCATGATGGTCAGCATGGTATTAATCATTCTCTTTTATCATCTTACCAGATTATCAACTAATATGACTATAGGCTTGATTCGATGGAAGATTGTGATCCACGCATTCATTGATGGCAAGACCCGACTAGTGGTTGGCATTCAAGCCCACAACAACAACCGTGCAGAAACTGTGCTTACCCTCTTCCTTAACTGCATCGCAACTCATGGAACACCTAGCCGAGTCCGAGGAGATCATGGCACAGAGAATGTTAGAGTGGCTGAGTGGATGGAAGAGAATCAAGGTGGAGGAAGAGGATCCTACATCTGGGGACGGTTTGTGCATTCAACTGGCTCTTCTGTTCCTAGTACTCATAGCCTTGTGTTGTAGGAGTGTCCACAATAGCCGGATTGAGAGGATCTGGTATGATGTTACTGAAGGGTTTGGTGGCAAGTGGAAGGATTTTTTTACAGACCTGGAAGCCAATGAAGGGCTAGATGTCAACAACCCTGCTCACATCTGGCTCCTTCACCACCTTTTTTTGGACGGTATTAACCAGGATGCCCTTGCATGGGCTGAAACGTGGAATAACCACAAACTCCAGATTAGAGGTGAACCCCAACAAACCCCACAGGAGATGTTCTTTTTCAGTATGCTCGAGGATGGCCCCCGTGGTCTTAATGGGCCACGGTCTCAGAACAGGGAAGGTGACCTAGACGAATTTGAGGATGGAGAGGATATATCCACTTTTGGTATTGACTGGGAGGTGGTGAACGATGAGGCAATTATGGAACATCACTATCACCACAACCCCACCCAACCCAATAACCCCTTTGCAACCCCACCTACCATCTTATCAGAGGTGGTATGTGCTCCTCCAGACTGTCCACTCTTGGCTGAGAGTGTCCATCAGCTTGACTATCGTCTTTCTCAAGTTGTAGATGTTAACTCACATAGTATGCTTATACGTAGGACTATTTGGGTTGAAGCCCTTCATATTTGTAGTCAGATCTCATAGGGAATATCCTCCATACATTATGTATCAGTACATAGATATCCGTCCTGTCAGTTGAGTACTTCTACATATTCCATGCCACCTTTTGATACGTCTAGACTCAGTGTTGCCCATGTTACAGACTAGACTGAGGAGATGCTTACCCTGGTGTGCTTCCTGTAGCATGCCACGAAGTAGTGGCCGGAGCTCTGTACATCCATACCTCCTTGTAACCCAGCTCTCCTGAAGCATCTTATCGTGGTGCTCCATCCAATGACTCACCACTCCCCATGCATTCTGATGTACAGGATCCCGGAATGTTATCCCACCATTGTGTTCAGAGTAGAGATACAGAGATTTGAGACGGAAGTATGTTGTCAACTTGTTACGCCAGGTGGCTGAAGTGTGCTCCAAGTGCATCACATCAATGAATGTTGCCAAGTTGAGTGCAACGTCTCCAGTGCTTGCAGAAAATATTCCATCACTGACCCTGTTGTTCTGCTCCACCATTCCTAATCCAGTAGCTGCTCTCAACAACAACAACACGTCCACAAATTCTTTGTAAGCAGTGCCCCATCCTCGTTTCTTGTTTTCATCCAACATATCTGCTAACCACTGAAATTGTTGCCGTATCTCCTCTTGAGTCTGAAGTTCATGGGCATTGAGCTCATCAACTAGTGAAGGGAGAGGGGAAGGAGAAGGAAGAGGGGAAGGGGAAGGAAGAGGGGAAGGAGAAGGAGGTTCTTGAGTGACAAGGGGTTCACGTCCAGACACAGGGCTGAGGGGTTCCATGTCAAATAGAGGAAGCTCTGATGTGGTTGATCTTGGGCTTGGTGTTTGTAAGACTGCAGGAAGGGTGGCCTGCACACCAGCCATCGGACCTGGAAATACTGTTAAGTTTTGTAATTTTGAATACGTACTTTGAGACCTCACCTTCCAACAGTTCTTGTGTTCCCATATCTCCACCATTGACAAACAGATTGGCAAACAGAGAAGAAGCAGACATTGTGGACACTGTAACTGGACCCAGATGTTCCCCAGATGGCACATTAATGTTCATGTTCCTGCCGCCTCCTGACTCCTGTATGGTGTGTTGTGTGTTGGCAGGAGATGTATCTGGTACTTCAGTATCAAGTGGAATACATATTGGATGTATGGGTCTGGATGTAGGGGATGTGGGTCTACCGTCATCTGTGTATTAATTAGAACCAAGTCGCTGCTGGCCAGCCCACACATACCTCTGGCTAGCTGTGCACGTAGTTCTGCAGCTTCACCCAGTGTCATGGCTTCTTGTCGGTTGATATTTGGTATATGACGTCGGGTAGATCTACGACGGGTGACCTGTTCACTGGCTTGCATAGCAGGGGGAAGTGACGGAGAGATGGAGGATCTGTGAGATTAGTCCTTGATAAGGTCACGTGTGAGAAAAAAAATACATTCCACTTTTGAATGGCACGTGGGAGTTCACTGATATTGATAAGGAAGTCGCAGTCACATTAGCATTGCAATTGAGTCAGTAGTTAGGGATCATGAGTACGTGACAATGTGTAAATTAATAGATAGCAAGACGGTAAAACAGAAACAAGAGGGGATTTGAGGAGAGGGGGGGTTTGGAAACAGCAAGAAAGGTCAGATCTGTCTTATCATACATTCATTAATAAGAAAGTTTCGTCCAACATTTTTGCAGTTCACAAAGAACTTCTTTGTCTCCTTTGCATACCTAAGGTTTTTGCTCCACGCCTTGGAGGAGTAGGCCCCCACCTTGCCTGACTGGATGTCCTGAACACGCTTTTGGAACCAGCATTCAGACATCGGAGTCCAACACCCAACATCAATCCCACTCCCTTCCCAGGTAGTAACTTTGGGCCACCACGAAATGTCCTGCCTCTGTTCACCCTTTCCTGCTTGATAGTCAGCACAATGTATGTTATTCAAGAAAAGGTACCAACCTGTCGACAGTTCATATCCCCCCACAAGATAGAACCACTCGCCCTCATCAAGTTCATGGAACAAAAAGCTCCCTCGGCTTGTATTAAGAGAGGAGCCTTGGTCAGGGTGGGCATTGAGCACGGCATCAACAGATCCCTCAATCCCAAGTACCTCCCGAGCAATCCGCCATGCAATACCTCCACGAGAGAAAGCAGCCGCCACAATGTAGGGTCGTTCCAAGAAGAAGGTCTTCAGCCTTGACATATAAGCCCGGTAGTCTTCTGTGCTGGCCTTCCAATGTATACCACGAAGTGGGAATGTGAGGATGTTAAAGCGGGGGAGATCCAAAGGCCGCGCATGTGGGTATAGGAGTGTGAACCGAGAGCCATTGTGAAGGAGGTGTCGTAACTGAGCAGAGAGTTGCGGTTGGGTTCCAGCTCGTACCATCTGGAGGACACTAAGAGATTCATGTACCACCAAGAGTCGAAAGTCATTGTGGGCGCTGACGAGTGTGAAAGTCATATTGTCTAAGAGTTCTGGGAACCTTGACCAGAATACCGTACCCTGGATCGATGTCTTGCTAGAGGGCGAAAAGACCTCATTCGATGGAGCGTCGGAAGAGAGATCGCAATGGCCGGCAGGGAGTTGTGTTGCGAGGATGCTGCTGATGAATGAGTTTAGGTATTCAACACGTTCACCACCCCGTGCCTCTAATCCGACTATGCGATTGGCGGTGGAGTTATCGAAAGGTAAGACTGTTGTCGGAGGGGTGGTGGGTTCAGTCGAAAGAAACCCGTAGCGGTAGTACAAGAATTCGAGCGGCGAGGGGTTATCGTCAGGGAGGGTGGCTGGGGGGTCTGGCTCAGTATACCAGCGCTCCATGACACGGCCTTCGTCATCGTCATCATCGTCTGGTGACCCGTCCTCAACCGCCGCCTTCCATAGGAATGGACAGTGGTCCCAGGTATTATCCTGCGGACTGAAAACCAACGCCTGCTTGTAGTAATCTTCCCAGTCCTCCAAAATATTGTGACGAGTCTGCAGTATCCGGAAAAAGCCCCCAGAGTCACACGACTCCCAAACAAAAACCTTTGGTCCACCTTTCCCAGGTGGGCTGAACTTCTTTGCATTATCCGCCCGCGATTTCCAAGTCTGCTTGTCAATATCCGATGCACCTTCGAGACGCTTCTTGTTGCTTTCATCGCGCTTGTTGAAGAACTCTTGCCAGCTCTCGTACCACCGGGCGTTATCTGGGAGGACATTGGGAGGAGATAGGGAGTTGGGAGGGGGTGGAGGTGGACTGGTTTGGGATTCCGGGATCGAATCAGCAGTGGGCTGCAGAAGTGGAGTTGCTGGGGTGGTAGACTTAGCGCGTAAGACAGGGAGCTTTGCTGCCTCAGCTGACCGGGATTTGGCGACCTGTTCCTGTGTCGGTTTCCACTGGTTCATAACAGAGGCCCCGTCTAAACTATCGTAGCAGACTGGTGTAGGAAATGAGACCCAGATGGGGACTCCGAACTGCAACGCTGATCGGAGCCACCTGACCGAGAATTGCCCCGGCCTGACTGCCACACCGATGAAATTCCGAGAGTCTCGTTGTCGACAGATTGCATCCCAAACACTGTCGACCCAAGTGGGGCCACACTTCGCAGTAAGTTCGTTCCACCACACCTGATCACCCAAGTCCTCATCCCACCTATATCGAATGGAGATTACGTATGCCAGGTATGCGAGCCTGTGGACGAGGGCGTGTTTGCTGATCTCCAGGGATGTGATGAGGGCCGCCAATGATTTATGACCCCGGGCGAAGCCGCAGGTAGCTGCTCGGCTGGGTGTACAGTGGCCGAGCTCAAGAAACAATTTGTCACCAATGGCCTTGATCGAATTCGCAAGTTTGATGTCGATAGACTGCCAGAGTTCGATGTTCTGATCGTCCAAATACCACCGTCCGTTGCGTTCGTGATACTTAGGACTGCAGTACCTAATAGGGGCCAGCAGATGACCATCGAAGGTGCGGACCTTCGGCAGATATGCACGGTAGTCGTACCCTATCAAGTGCCAAGAGAGTTTTGAAGGGCGATCGGGTCGTTGGTCGGGATCGATTTTGGCGATGGTGCTGGCGTCGGGAAGGTAATCCTCGAAGGTTGTGACAACGATTGCGCTCATGGGACAAAACACCCGGAGAGTGGGCCCACCTGGGGCAAGGAAGCTCTGTAGTTGAGCCGGCATAGGTCTGTCGTCCATATTGACGTTCAGTTGGTGGGTATTGTGAGCATGAGGCAAATACATACCTTTGGATGGTGATGCAGCAAATGCGCCGTGATTCAAGAACTTTGTGACCGATAAATCAGACACAATGTAGGCAGCCGCGTCTGAACGGGGTGGGAGTGGTTATTCGCGTAGTCCAGGGGGTCCAAGGGTAGCTTGTGGGTTGGGCGAAGACGAAGTGGTGTCTCTAGAGAAACGGGGGAGGTGAAGCGCAAGATAGTGTTAATACCCGATAAATCAGGTGTTAACTATGGCCGGGAGGGAGGACTGGAGAGGATGGATGGAGGAGTTGCTGGCAGTGGTTAGAGCCTGATCGCAATGAGGCTCAAGGATGAGTCACGTCCTCGGCCACGTGGATGGGTGCGATGCCGAAGATCGGATGCAATGGTTCCAATCGCGGAAATATTACATAGGCGTATTATGTAAAAGGGACTTGAGCGAAAAGGGCACCCATACGGTAACCCGGTGACTGGTGAAAATGGAGGGAGGGGCGAACATTATCATCCGATAAATTGGGTGGAAATGTGATGGGATGGGGTGCGTGTAGGAAAGACTGATGTGAGGATATAGGATGTCAATCGGTCGTCAGATCCCTCCCGATTGAGTTGGCGATAACGGACGCTGGACGTTGCGTCTTGATCGATGCTGGTGTCGTCTGCACACACTTGAAGAGGGTCGAACTCTTCAAGCTATCCGGGGCAGGGCCGGAGCGACAAAACGACAAACTCGGGTGACCTTGCCTTAACGGTCACCCTGAGTTCCTCCAACATCGTCACGTAGGTGCCTGAACAGAGGCCTAATGGGGAGGCATGTTCCTCAATCTGGGAAGAGGGGCGACCGTTGCCACCTAATGAATAACGGGGGTAGGAGAGCGTTGACGACGAGGGACCTTGAACTTGATGTCCGCTGGGGACGGCGGCATGGTGATCAGAGCGGTCTTCGTAAGCTTGATTACCTCAGGTTAAGCAGAGCATGGTCCCCTATTTGATCGGTGAGGTAATCGGTATCAGTAAGCAGGAAAATGGGCAGGAGGAGAGAGGGTAACTGACTGGTGCCATTGTACCCTCATCGTGTGAGCAACGGGTGGGCGGGAAATGACATAGGAATGGGGAGAAGGATAGAGAAAGGTGAGAGAAAGAGAGGTGGCTGAGCAGAATGAGCAAGGGAATAGCGGATGAGTCAAGAGCCTCGATGCTACCTTGTAAAATCCAATAGTGGCGCCTTCCGCTGCTGTGAGGCGGCATCCAACAAACGGCCTGGAATGAGAGGAGGGATGGCTTTTGCCACCCGATAAATCAGGTGGCAATGCCGGAGGCAGGATGAAGATAAGAGATGGAAAGGGAACCTGAACTTGAAAAGGATGGATAGCGCGGAGTCCGACGCGACCTCTGCTGCAGGGTGATGATTTGAGGTGGCGTCCGACGAATGGCCTGGAAGGTGGAGGAGTCATTGCCACCCGATAAATCAGGTGGCAATTCCATAGTGGGAGACCCTTGACCGAAGGGGGACAACGGGGGAAGATGGAGGTAATGGGGGACGACGGATGACGGAGGATGATGGGGGACAACGGCGGAACTTGAACCCGATGTCACAGTTGATGGCGGGATCACGTGATGTCCGATCGCGGCGGCAGAAGTTGCTGGGTAATGCCAATTAGTCCAATGCTGCGGGTCCAGATGTCCGATCATGGTAACTTCCGCCGCTGCGTGATGCCAGTGTGTCCGCTTTCACACCTCCCTCACCTCCCCCATTTACACCTGGTTTACTGGGCTGTAAACCTCCCAGAGTCGTTCCCCCGCTTGCACCTGGTTTACTGGGTGTATAGCTCCCCCAGACCCACCCCCGTTTGCTTTAGTACAATGCCTCCCCGTGAACTTGCGCGTGCATTACAAAAATGGTTTATGCGCTCATCAGGCATTCGCCAATCTTACCACGGCACAAACGCAAATCTACCCCCGGTCCACCCCTGAGTTCGGACCGGTGTCCAATTTAGTGTCACCCTCTGGTATCTTCTGCGACGCCCCTATTTCCCAGGGTCCCAGGGGATATTTTCCCCCCCTCCGTCATCGCCTCCCTTTTCTCCCTCACTCTTGCTTCTTCCCATGGATCAACCCACCATTGGCCAAGCGATTACCACGGCCATTCAAGCATCGATGCAAATGTTGAACACGACCTTTAGACTGCTCACAGTCTCTCAGCTACTTGATGTGCAAATCAGTCTTCGCCAAACTCTTATTATCGTTGAAGGTCGAATCCGAGCTGCAATGCCTGGTGCGTACATTTGCTGAGATCGTTCTCATGCATCGTGAGTGACTCAACTGAACCTCACAGGCGATGATAGAGTTGTCATTGACCTTGTAGACTCTAGTGATGATGAGGACGCCCTAGGTAAAAACGAAAACGAAGACCGAAAAGCAGTGGGTGGTAAGCAACCAATGTCTGATTCTGCAGACACTCTCTCACAATAATTACAGGCGCTGATGAATAGCTTCCTTGCCTAAAATGAGGTATGTTGCCTTCAACTGAGGGTGAATTCGAGCTGACCACCGTGAACCTTTTCATCCAAATCCAATCATTAGAATACTTACCTCATTTCACATATGTTTCTCTTTGTACAACTCATCTCCACACTTCGCGACTTTCACTGTAAGAGAATCTTATAAATTCTTCAGTTTCAGACGATATCCTCGTAATCTGGCTCTGAACCCGCCCAACCTGAGCCTGATGAAAGGCTGTGTGTAGCAAGTGGCAGAATGGTCAATGGCTAGTGGATTGTGCGAGAAATGGCATCGCTACTATGGAGCTATAACATATGCTGTGAAACTGAACATGGGCTCGATCCATGTTTGGAGACGTCAAGGGGTCATGGTAACGTTCAGCATTCGCGATCTCCAAAACTTGCAAAATCCTGCCTAAACCAGACCTGAAGTGGACTTCGAGAACCCCAGTTCCAATTCACAGTCTTACGGACAATCACCCAATGGATAGTGAGTTGAACTCGAAATATCTTTACGCATCTTATCCACAAATCATAAAGGAACAAAAGTGAGAGGTTCGAGATGAACAGGGAGCCGAAGTAAGGGTGAATAACAAGGTGCAACAGGTATTGTATACAGACAATGGAAACAAGACGTGCACAACGCAGGTGCAGCGAACATACGAAAGGTTGGGTGAAAGAAGAGGCACGCTTAAATTTGACAGCGTCGTGACGTCCGTAGTGTTTGGGGGTGTGTAAATGCAGAAGTGATAGGACAAGGGAAATGTACAGCTGGCCGTGGACGCGCGCAGTGAAATGAACAGGGTTCATTGATGCTTGATAAATCAGGCAAAAACGAGAGAGCAGGAGGGGAAGGTGGTATTCCAGCGAATGGCCCAGGAGCAGGACACTGTTTGCAAACCGTGCCTGGATTTCATGACCACAATTGCTCCTGACGACAATCACAGGTAGAGGGACCACTGTGTCGGCTGTTGTGGTGGAAACGAAACGGAACCGTTCTCTCAATTCCATTGGACGCTTGACTGCTCTGGCCCAGTTACGCTTATATGAACCGTGGAGAACGTGGCCCATCGTCGTTAAAGGCGAAAGCAGACGTCGAGGTCGGGTCCGGGTATTGGGACTGGTCGAGGCGGGAATAGCCCAACTACACTCGCAAGCACCCTCTGCATCCGTGCACTATCACCTAGTCATTGGATGCATTTGCGGCTCGCGTCCCTTTAGCAACAACACGTCGGAATATCCACAGGTCCAGTCCCATCCGCCAAGTCAACGACAATCAGAAAGGCCAAAAGTGGCCAGAAGGGGAGCTTGCATCGACCGGGGCGGCGGCTCCCATCCACTGCGGCTCGGTGAGGCTTTCAATGGTGGCTGGTTTGTTACCTTGAAGAAGCTTGGGTGGGGTGAATATTTGAGCGTAAGTAGTTGACTAGGAAAATACATACAACAAGCAAATGGATCCTTCTCGATAAATGGTTGATTAAAATCGACGGAGACCATCGCCATGCTGCCCTCGATTTCGGAACGTAGTGCATCTCCCACGCTCGAGTTTCGCCGGTCTACAAGTTGACCATGTGAGGTCGGGTATTCGTCGAGGATCAGTTACCCCAAAGTAGTGGTGACCATGTGACACGAAATATAGGTCCCGTGATGCCTCCTCCCTCCGCCCATCATGCCACACCCAATCGTTGAGATCGACGAGCTGCTAAGATTGGTCATCGACGAGTTGGTCGCAACTAGCCCACGGACAGCCGTTTCGCTCGCTCTCACTTGCCGGTCTCTCGAGGAGCCAAGGCTCAGTTCGCTTTGGATATGAGGAAGGTTGTTGGCCATGTTGGGGGAACGGTTGGCCAACAACAGCATTGTGGCACTCTTCAGTTTGACGGCAATGGATGTGTTGGGGGAGAATTTGAAAAAAACCAAAAAAACCTCGGGTATTTCGTTTTTTTTCAAATAGACAAACAGGGGAGGAAGTGGAGGAAGCATCAAGGAAGGTTGCGCTGTCAAAACCAATATACCCGTTGCTTTGACAGCGAAGAGAAGTGATTCTGAGCTTCCATCAATTTGCTTTGCTGCATGTGGACAGTCCGCCGGCAACCGTTGGAGTAGAGGTTGGTTAAGGCAGGATGGTGAGGTTCAAAGGGGGACTGGGCTGTGGATTAAACAGGGGGGCCAGGGTGAAGATATCCGGACATTAAAGAGACCAGAGGGGGTGTGCAAACATGGCAATGGTGGGAAAGGATGGTGTCGTGTGAATATGAGATGGTGGGGAGAGGGAGTGTTGAGTTGGACCATGGGGGGAGCCGATGAGAATATAGGAGAGTCATGGTGATGACCTGTCCTTGTGCGCCAAACGATCAAAGCAAAGCTGGGAGCCAATGAGAGAGGAGCCCCATCAGTATGTGCTCAGGAGCCAAAGTGGGAGCGTGTTTGTCTCGTCTACATTAAGCAAGAGCGATGTGCTCTAATATAAAGGATGGGATAGGATAGGACGTCGATCGGTAGGCACGGATCCCTCCCGATTGAGTTGGCGATAACGGACGCTGGACGTTGCGTCTTGATCGATGCTGGTGTCGTCTGCACACACTTGAAGAGGGTCGAACTCTTCAAGCTATCCGGGGCAGGGCCGGAGCGACAAAACGACAAACTCGAGCGACCTTGCCTTAACGGTCACCCTGAGTTCCTCCAACATCGTCACGTAGGTGCCTGAACAGAGGCCTAATGGGGAGGCATGTTCCTCAATCTGGGAGGGGGTGCGACCTTCGCCACCCAATAAATAATGGGGAATGAGAGCGTTGATGAGCGACCTTGAACATTGCCACCCGATAAATCAGGTGGCAACACTGGAGGTGGGATGAAGATGAGGGACTGAGGGGACTAAGGGCAGATTGCACGGCGCCCGATCGTGGCAACTTCTGTGGCTGGGTAGGTGGCGTCCAATGAACAGCCTGGAAGGTAGATGTGGTTGAGTCATTGCCACCCAATACATCAAGTGGCAATTACATGGTGGGAGATGCTTGACCGATGGGGGCGATGGAGGATGACGGGGGATGACGGAGACAAGGGAACCCGAACTTGAAAAGGATGAACTGCACGGAGTCCGACGCAACTTCTGCTGCAGGGTGATGATTTGAGGTGGCGTCCGACGAATGACCCAGAAGGTGGAGGAGTAATTGCCACCCGATAAATCAGGTGGCAATTCCATAGCGAGAGACACTTGACCGACGGGGGACAATGGAGGTGGAGGGGGGCGACGGAGGATGATGGGGGGACGGATGATGGGGGACAACAGGGAAACTTGAACCCAATGTCGTCCGATTGCGGCAACTTCCACCGCCGTGTGATGCCGACTTGCTGATCTTCTGTGGAAGTCCGATCACGGTAACTTCCCCTGCCGCGTGATGCCGACCGCTGTGGTTCTTCTCTGAGTGTCGCAACTCTGGCTACCACGTGATGCCGACATGTCCGCTGTCGCGTTCGCATCTCATTCCTCCCCATCCTTTCCTCCACCGTTTACACCTGGTTTACTGGGTTGTAAACCTTCCTGGCGTCCTTCCCCTGCTTGCACCTGGTTTACTGGGTGTAAAGCTCTCTTCAAATGCCCCTCCCATTGCACCTGGTTTACTTGGTGTAATGGCTCCCTGCGCACATAGCCCAACCGGCCTTCTGCAGCCGCCTCTCCTAGTGTAAGCAAGATTACACAATCCATCAATTAGGACCTAGGGGCTATTAAAAAGTTCGCGTCATCCTCCTCACCTAATCTCTTCCCTTGTCGGGTCTATGTCAAATTCATGATCACCCCCCTCTCCCCCTCTGACCTATTTCGGCACACCCGACGACCAAATGCTTATTGCCGCGGCTGGCATCATAGCGACTCAGCCGAACGTCTCCCTTCTCTCGCTCTCTTTTGAATAGGCCGTCCCAGTATACATACATCGGTTGCCTGGCTTGTAGATCATCATGAAATATACTTGAGTACG
>Ga0307515_10015713_pt1 | contig 13926 bp, 15 predicted proteins | sample 17_EM_MG_FD_194513 | JGI IMG/M metagenome (GOLD analysis project Ga0307515, IMG submission 194513) | Populus trichocarpa ectomycorrhiza microbial communities from riparian zone in the Pacific Northwest, United States - 17_EM | ecosystem: Host-associated > Plants > Roots > Unclassified | place... | reverse complement strand
CCAGTAAACATTTTTTTTTTAATCATCAAATGGCATGTAAACATCACGTGTAACACACACACACACACTAAAGCTGAAAGTAAAAACACCTTACATTTAGATTCAGTTTACTGTTAAATGCAATATTGAGATGACATCTGTGCCTAAAAACCAATTGCTTTTATGTGGGGATATTTTGATATTTTCACATTATATATTAATTATTAAAGAATTTTGAGTGCATAATTGTATTTTTTCTTATCTTTTAAATACGATAAAATGATCTAATTTCTCTCCGGATAAAAAAAAATATATAAAACTAGCTAAAATAGGTATAAATATATTTTTATTTAATTATGTACTGTAAATTAACAAATAAACCATTGGGATCAAAAAAATTAAATAGTAGGTTTAAGGGGTTTTTAGTCTTTTTATATAGATTTTAATATCAATTGAATATTAATTAATTTGAAAACAATTGTTAGTGAGTTGAAGACACCCATGCATTTTAAGTGGCTCGTGTGACATCTACCAATTAAAAAAGTATATTTTCATTATGTTATTAGATGTGCTGCTATGTTCTTTTCTTTTTTATATGACGTGTGTCATCGATTTTATGATGATTTGTCACAACTTGATCTTTTTTTTTTCTCTTTTACCTTAAAAAATAAATGTTACTCATTTTTGTTCTTAATATTTAAATTTCAGTCTTTATTTTTTTGATTTTTAATTTTTGTTCCTAGTCATTTCGTTTAATTTTTTTTTCAATTTAATCATTTAATTCTAATTTGTCATATATATTTTTTTTCTAATTTGGTCTATTTTCTTTTAATTTCTAATTTTTTCCTTGGCCATTCTATAAAAGTTTTGATGTTTTTTAATTTCATCATTGAATCCAAGTTTTGATGTTTTTTTTTTCTAATTTGATCCTTATTATTTTTATTTTTGATTTTTTCTTTTGTTATATTGTTATTTTCAATTTAATCATTCAAATAAAAAAATTGTTCTTGCCTTTTAATTTATTTTTATCTTGATTTTCTCTTTCATTATTTCAATTTTTATTTTTTTATTTTAAATTATTTTGTGTAATTGATTTTTTTTTCTGATCCCCTGATTTGACATTTAATTTGTTGGGAATTGGGTCTGTATATGATGCTTGCGGTCTAATAATTTAAGTCACTAGCTTGAAAAGTTAATATGGTTTGACGTTTTTTTTTTGACTTATTTTTTTCTTCAATTTCACCATTTGACACTATTATTTTTATTTTTTAAATATCTGTGGTTTTTTTTCTAATTTTTTTTATTGGGTTATCTTGATTGCATAATCTAAGTCACAAGTTTTGCAGGTTAACCAGAGTTGACTTGCTCTTATTATCTAGGTTACATGTTTATAACGCTATCTCGGGCTAACTTGAGCTGATTTTTTTGCTTTTTTTTGTCCAATTATGTATTTTCAAAGATTATTTTCTAAGTTGTGTTTTTTTATAAATTTTATTTGTTTATTATCATTATTAATTTTGTTTATTATCTTATTAAAATAAAATGAACTCATTAAATTCAATTGGGACTTGTTTTTTTTTTTTTTTAAAAAAAACACTTACATTATCCAAGTATATAAATTTTTTAAAAAACTTGCAGATTAGTAGCACAGGCCCAGCAGATATTGAAACTCAAAAGTATTTAAAAAAAAGAAAGAACATGCTATTTTACTAGGAGGCCCCTCGCGTTACCGGGAAGGAAAATAAAATAAAAAAGCAAATCAATATTACGAGTCAACTGTCAGACATGTGGTCTTCCCTTTTCTTTCTTTTATTCTGCGAGGACAGCTTCCAAAACTTGGATTCCATGCTACGAATTCACATATGTTAATTATTGCAAACACCCCCAACAACAATAGTCTTTTCTAAACTCGCCTCATGTGCACTCGTTTCCCTGTCAATTTATTCACTTGTCAATTTATTCACTGCTAAGTAAATTTGCAAGTCAACTATAAGGTCTCCGATAACCTCTGCTTTTCCTCTCAAGCTGTTTCTTTATCGTTTTTTAAATAAATCAAAGTCTGTCTTCTTCACAAGCAGTAATCTTTTCTGCCTTTTTTTTTCCTTCGAGTTTTTGCTCTTTCAGGGCTTGATTCTATCTGTGTTTTGCTTCGTTTTGATGTTTATGTCTTTGTTTTGCAAGTTTTGGGATTTTTCAAGCGAGGAAACTTGGTGTGATTAGTTCCTTTGGTTGCTGTCCTCATTTTCCCCAGCTCTTGACCGTATCTGTTCTGTTTTGTTATCTGGGTTTTCTTTGATAACAATTGTTTTCTTTTTTCAATTACGAAATCCTGGTTTTATGATTCCTGTCTGATTAAAGATGACTATCAATTTATGGCCATTACAGTGAACAATATTCTCATGTGGCCATTCCTTTAAATCTGATACTTATTATACTGTCAATTCAATGTTTCTTGATGAGTTTAAGTGCTTGTTGGGCTTAACTAGAGACATTTAGATCCAAAATCATGGAAAGTGCCAATGAAATGACATCTTCTTTGAGTTTCGCTTCATCTTCGTACTTATCAAATGGGTCTAGTATCCACCACGTATCAGCCTCAAATGTTCCTGAGCCTGGTGTAAACCTTGAAAACTTGAGCTTAAACAAGCTTAGTGGCAATCTTGAAAGGCTATTACTTGATAAGGAGTATGATTACAGCGATGCAGAGATTTTTGTCGAGGGCACCCCTGTTGGTGTCCATCGGTGTGTATTGGCTGCCCGTAGTCAGTTCTTTCATGAGCTTTTTAAGAAGGGAAATAACAATTCGACGAATGGAGATAAACCCAGGTACCTCATGTCTGATTTGGTGCCTTATGGTGGGGTTGGATATGAAGCCTTTCATGTTTTCTTGCATTATTTGTACACTGGAAAGCTTAAGCCATCTCCGCCAGAAGTGTCACGATGTGTTGATGATGCTTGTGCCCATGATGTTTGCCGCCCTGCTATTAATTATGTAGTGGAATTGATGTGTGCCTCTGCCACTTTTCAGATGAAAGAGCTTGTTTTGCTTTTTCAGGTAAGCAGTGATTTCATGGATAAATTATTATGTGGTCCTATGTATTTTAACTCGCAGCGATTCATAAATAGGGAATGATAATTGACAACTTAATTGCTAGACCAAAATGTGTGTTTCCTCGTCTTTTTTTATTTGTCATGGATTGTCAGGATAGTTTTTTCCTTATTCAACGTTCATTTATCCTTTCAGCGGCGTCTCCTGAACTTTATTGAGAAGGCTCTTGTTGAAGATGTAATCCCAATTCTTATGGCTGCTTTCCACTACCAGCTAGACCAGCTCCTCTCTCACTGCATCGAAAGACTTGTAAGATCAGATCTTGATAGCACATGCATAGATAAAGAGCTCCCTGATGAAATTTCAAGTAAAATTAAATTACTTCGCAAAAAATCTCTGCCAGAAGCTGAAAGTAGTGTTGAAGAGGTGGACCCCATACTTGAAAAGAGTTTCAGGAGAATCCACAAGGCATTGGATTCAGACGATGTTGAACTGGTGGAGCTTCTCTTGAGTGAATCTAATTTAACTTTGGATGATGCTTATGCTCTCCATTATGCTGTTGCCTACTGTGATCCTAAGATCGTCAAGGAAGTTCTTAGTTTAGGCTCGGCTGATCTCAATCTCAGGAACTCCAGAGGATATTCAGTGCTTCATGTTGCTGCAAGGCGCAAGGAGCCATCAATCATAATGGCACTACTAACTAGGGGCGCCAGTGCATCAGAAACTACATTGGATGGACAAAATGCAGTTGCAATTTGTCGTAGGTTGACTAGGCCAAAGGATTATAATGAAAACACCAAGCAAGGTCAGGAATCTAACAAAGACAGGATATGCATTGATGTACTGGAGACAGATATGCGAAGAAGGAATTCAATGTCTGCAAACGTCTCAACACTGTCGCCATCGGTAGCTGATGATTTGAGCATGAAGCTGGACTACCTGGAAAATAGAGGTGATAAATATTTATTTATATTATCCAATTTCTTTTCGCCAATGCTGAAGATGTCATAAATTCACTCTGCCACACCACAGATTTGGGTAATTAGTACTAATCACTATGCATCTTCAAAATATTTTGGGAAGAAATTCTGCAGCAGCATGTTTTAATTTATTATTTGTTGAATATTTTTTGCCAAATCATAATTTTAGTCTCAAATTGTCAAAAAAATAATCTAGTTTAGTCAAAGACATTTTTTATGCTCTAGCTAAAGAAAATTGAAAGACAAAGGTGTTTGATAAGAAGATAAATCTTTTATTGAAGGGGAAATGAATACACAAAAATATTTTTACAGTGCTAGAGTAGCTGGTATTTAACATAACAATAAGGTATCAACTTGTATAAAATCTGTGCAAATAAATTCTCTAAGACGTGATTTGCTTTTTTGACTGATTTGAATGTTAACTAATGTGATCCGAGTTGATTTGTTTCCATGACATGCTCTTTTATAAGGCAGCTTCCTTGTTATCATGAGTTACCATATTGGGGTGAGTTTATTGCCACTAAGACTCCTTCATGAGTTACCATCTTCAAGTGAGTTTATTGCTATTGGGACTCCTTTATCAGTCAACTTCTCTCTACTAACATAGGCTGATTTGTGGGAGTGTTCATCCTTGTCACTCCAGTTGTTTCGGGTCTCTTTGTCACTTTAGTTACTGTTAATATCCTCCCTCAAACTATGCCCGGGGCTAGAGGCAAAGTTTGCCCTTAAAGTAGCTCTGTGCAACTTTTGACATAGGTTTGGTGAAGATGTCGGTTACTTGATTATTAGCGGAGACATGTTAAGTGATGAGAAGTCCAAGTGCAACTCGCCCACACACAAAATGGTAATCCAACTCAATGTGTTTGTTGTGAGCATGAAACACTGGATTGACCTTTATATGTAGAGCACTGAGATTGTCATAGTAGAGGATTGGTAGAGAAGAGAGTGGAAGGTGAAGATCTTTTACAATAAAGGTTAGTCATATAAGTTCTGTTGCGGTGTTGACAATGACTATATTCTGCTTCAGTGCTTGATCAAGAGACAATATGTTGTTTCTTTGCACACCAAGAAATGAAGTTTCTGCCAAGAAATATGCAGTATCCAGTGGTGAAATGTCTTGTGGTAGAGTAGTTTGCCCAATCTGCATTTGAGAAAGCACAAAAATCAAGTGTAGAATGAGAAGTAAAATATAGACCAATATCCATGGCGCCTTGGACATCTCTTAAATTGTGATAAACCATTTTTAAATGTTAATAGTTGGAGCATACATAAATTGAGAGACAAAGTTAACACTGTATGAAAGATCAAGTTCTGTGAGTGTTAGATACTATAAGGCACCAACAAGTCCACGAAAAGAGTATGGATCTTCCAGTAATGTTTATTTATTGGGGTCTTAGTCTTAGCTTCAAGTAATGTGCTCATGGGTTTACAATTCACCATACGAGCTCGTTTAAGGATGGTAAGTGCATAGTGTGATCGGGAACTATAAAGACCTTTAAATGTGTGAGTGGCCTCAATACCAAGAAAATGATGAACTAGTCCAATATCTTTCATTGCAAATTCTGAACTCAAGAGCTGAATGAAGTTTGTAAATAGAAGAACAGAAGATCCTGTAAGAAGTATATCATAAAAAAAAAAAAAAGATTAATGTATCGGAATTAGAGATAGATCTGCAAGGTCGCAAAAAAATCCATATCTAAGGAGGATTGTACTAAACTGATCAAACCAAGCACAAAGTGCTTGTTTGAGACCATAAAAAGCTTTTTGGAGCTTGCACACATGTGATAGACATTGTGGATTTGCCATTTGTGGAGGTTGTTTCATATATATGTCTTCTGAAATTAAACCATGTAAGAAGGTATTTTTACATCAAGTTAACGTATAGACCATTTCTGAACTAGTGCTACGGTGATAACTATAAAATAGTTTCAGGTTTGATAACTGGAGAGAAGGTCTCGGTATAGTTCAATCATTGCTGTTAAAATCGCGAGTTGACTCGTAAAATTATACGAGTCAACATGTATCTAACATGCAAACTCATACCATAAACTCAAAAACCAGTAAAATCAGACTCGACTCGTGCAAACCCGGTAAAACTCGGTCAAAATCATGCAAAATTATGATTTTGCACCCGAGTGTACTAGTTTACGGCCAAAAACATCTAGGTATTGCAGATTGCATAAATTACACATGGTTTTTGGTATGGACAACAAAAATAAACAATGTACCAAATTGAGGTGTCTCAAATGTATCAATTTCCCTATCTCGTTTGGTATTTCTTTTATTGAAGACCCTGACAAATTCAATGACCTGATGCATGCCAATTGTTTGAATACATCAAGTAGTGTAACTCCAAGTGAAGGGTCTAAAGTGTCAATCAAAAGGATGCGAAGACCTTTTGCTTTGTGAATGGACACGGGAAAAAAGGTCTCCTCTGAAAGCTTCTTGCGTAAATGACAAACCCTTTCATATGAAGTCCTTATTGTTGGTTCACTAAGATTATTGACATCCATGGTTATACATTCATTTTTTTGTCATACATTAGGCAAAATCATGTACTATATCATACATCTTGAATTTCATACCTTCAAACTCATTCATCTCAAATCTTGGAAGAAAGAACGTGTTGCTAAGACTTGAAAGTACTCCTCTCCAACAAACTCCATATCTCTACTTAGAGTCTCCTTAAGGTAACCTTGAGCCATCCACATCTTCACCAACTCGAGTTTGCCCATCTTGTATTCTTTTGGAAACATGATAGTCTAACCTAATCTTAAGCAAATGATCTGTGTTATTGCCTAAACTTCATTGAGAATAACCTCAAATGATCTTTATTGATAAAATTGCCTTTTGTTTTTATTAACCATGTATGAAAAAAAATTACTAATGATTTTATAATTTGTTTTTACGATTCGAGTTTACATTTTATTTTTCATGTCATGTTAAAAAAATATTTTTGACAACCTTGAGTCCAATCCATCAACTTGGTGATACCCCTTTGCTACCACTTGAGCTTTTAGATGATCTAGTGAACCATCGGGTTTGAGTTTTGGTTTGAGAACTCATTTAGAGCCAATGACGTGCATGACAGCTGTGCGAGGAATAAGTTCCCAAGTCTAATTTTTTTGGAGAGTCTCAAGTTCCTCTATCATTTCAACCTTCTTGCTAGGGTGAGCTAAGGTAGATCGAATGCTATGAGGTTCACGAGGAATAGTTGCTGATAATTTGAGGGAAGTTAAAGCATATTTTGAATTGGGCTTAACAATCCCCTCTTTGTGATCTAGTAATAATGATATGTGGTGGAAGAGGTGCATGTGGAGAATGCACAAGCTGGGTGTCTGATTTCAGTTAAATCGAAATCATATTATGAAAGAGATGAGTGTTGCTCAGGCATTTTAAGCTCAATTTCGGGTTGTATTGGATGCAACTCGATCATGGGTTTAGTTTTGTCAAATTGTTGAATGCCAACTCTATCATGTTGTTGATTTATTTCAAACTCATTTTCAGGTTCTGCTAGTCGCATTTCAGTCACGATGTCAATCTTAACATGCTAACTTGCAGTTGTACTTGGAGTATTAACAATAACAGAACTTGCTCCGTCATGTGAATCAAAATCAAATGTTGGAATGGCTGATAATGAGCTTAAGCATGGTGGAGGGGGTGTTGTAGGTTGTATGCTTGCAATAGAATTAGAATTAGAATTAGTAGGAGACAACCATGAATTAAATATGCTCATAACATGTGATGTAGAAGATGCAGTGATACAACTTTGATTTTTTTTATAGGGAAAAAATGACTCATCAAAGATCATATGATGAGAAATAAACACTCTTTTACCGGAAGGGTGAAAAAAATTGTATCCTTTATGTTTATTCCTACAAAGACACAAATGATTGTTTTTGGATCAAATTTGTGTTGTCTTGTATCCTAGGTGTAAGGGAAGCATTTAGACCTAAAGACTTGAAGAGAAGAATACTCAAGATGAGTAGCATGCAGTGTAAAATATAGAGATTCCAAATTAAGAGCAGACGAAAACAATGTATTAATAAAGTAGACAACAATAGTGAAAGCTTCAACCTATGAAATTAAAGGATTACCATTGTGAAATAATAGTCATACTTAATTCCCATATTATTCTATGTAGCCTTTCTACTATACCTATTTGTTTTGGAGTATAAGAGCATGATACCTGATGAACCATGCCTGTTGAGAGGAAGCATGATGATAGTTTGGAGTTTATGAATTCTGCTCCTCCATTAGAGTGAAAAACCTAAACCTTGATATGTTTGTTAAATTATTTAGAGACATAATTTTCAAAGGCTAAATAAGCATTTGAAAAGTCAAACTTATGTCGTAGAGGGATTATCCAAGTATACTTTGATAAATCATCTACTAAACGTGCATAGTATTTGAATTTTTCTATTGATAAAATAGGAGTAGGTCCCCACAAATCACATTGAATTTTTAAAAAAATATTAGAACTAGATTGTTCAGAATGGGAGAAAGGTAATCTACTAAGCTTTTTAAATTGACAACTATCATAAACACGTTCATGTTTTATAGCTTCGATAACATCAATCAAGCCTTTATTTTTCAATTTGGTCCCATATTTAATCTCTATTTTTTTTCCTAAACTATTTTGTAAAAACTTTGATGGTTTTCAATTTCATCCTTAATCCAAGTTTATGTTGTATTGTTTCAATTTCTACTATACCTGTTTGTTTTGGAGTATAAAAGTATGATACCTGATGAACCATGCCTCTTGAGAGGAAGTGTGATGCTAGTTTGGAGTTTCTGGATTCTCCTCCTCCATTAGAGTAAAAAATCTTGATCTGTTTGTTAAATTGTCTAGAGACATAATGTTTAAAGGCTAAATAAGCATTTGCAAAGTCAAACTTATGTTGTAAAGGGATTATCCAAGTATACTTAAACAAATCATCTACTAAACATGCATAATATTTGAATTTTTCTATTGATAAAATAGGAGCAGGTTCCTATAAATCATAGTGATTTTTTTAAAAAAAATATCAGAACTAGAGTGTTTAGAACAAGAAAAAGGTAATCTATTAAGCTTCTTGAATTGACAACGATAACAAACACGTTCATGTTTTACAGTTTCGATAACATCATTCAAGTCTTTATTTTGCAATAATTTTAAAGTAGAAAATTGAGGATGTTCTAAGCGTTGATGCCAAATGTCTATTGATCATAATCTGAGTCGATAAGAGAAGTAGAGCTCAGGCATGGTGGGAGAGATCACCCTTGCTCCTCTTTGTGATCACAAGTTGCCCTATATTTTGTTCTTTAATGCAAAAATCATCATCACAAAATTCACAATTAACAAGAAATTGGGATTGAGATGTTAGATGACTTACAGAAAGTAAATTTCTTTAAGTCAAGAACTAATAGGACATCATGAAGAGGCAAGGCATTATTTTTCTTGCTTAATGCAAGAATCTTCAATACCATGTATTGGTATAAAAGACCCATTACCAATAAGAACTGAGTCTGAACCACAATAATCACGAATATTTGTTAACATATCTGATTTATCTGTCATGTAGTTGGAGGCTTCTAATTTTTATGTCCATCTTGTTCTAGTGATAGTATTGTCCAAAGTGAAAGCTGCAAGAGTTTGTGGTATGTTTTCATGTTGAGTAGATCGTTTTGGTACCCACCACTATATTTTGCAATATGTCTGGCTACACCATAGTACCGAAAAGTTTCTTCTCGGTATAATTCTCATTCCGCAAGTGTCATGCGGTGTTCACCAGGTGAAGGAGGATGTTTTTATTAAGGGTCTGGAGTAGATCTAACATAGTAGGTATGATTTCTATCTTGATGTTATGCATGGAAGCCTCTCCTGGTAGATATGAACTTGTGTTTGTTGCCATAATTTTCTAAAGAAAACCGTTGAGAACGCCGTTGTCTTTGCCCATAAAACACTAGATGTGGGGTGAATGAGTTTGAGTTACTCGTCTAATTAGTAAACCAATTGCGTCTTTGATTAAGACTTTGTGGTTGTGAGACTAACCCAGAATATGAAAGCCTTAGTGGTTTTAACATGGTGCTAGTGGAAGTTTCATATTAAGGACCAAGACTAGTGAGGAGACAAAAAAACTTTTTCTTTGTCTGAAATAGGTTTTCCAATAGCTGCAAGATTGTCACATAAACCTTTGAAGGTACGAATATGTTCTCAAATGGTTCTGTCATCTTCTTTGCGGAGATATATAACTTGTTATCCGAGAGTGAATTCATGTTCTTATGAATCTTCTACGTATTTATTCTTGAAAGCATTTCATACAACATAGGTTGTATTTAACCCACGACAAGGCCTAGTGTTTCTTCTAAAAGCATCCCAATTATCCAACCACGAAGGAGACGATCTACCTTTCTCCAGGCAACGTATTCTTCGGTTAGTTTTGGTGCAGAGATGTTTGAATTTCTGGTGTTATTTGAGTCTGGTGTGATATACTTGGTGGAGGCTGAATCTTCATTAGTGAGGTGCCTAACCAACTCTTAACTTCCTGCAAGAGCCAAGGCTTCTTCTCTTCATAAGGGATAATTTGTAGGGCTAAGTTTGAGGGTAATGAAATTACCAACATTGAGAGACAGTGCTGTCATGCTGTATGGTTCTGCTGGGATTGTTGCGTGTTCACACTGGCTCTAATACCATAAAGAAAATTGAGAGACAAAGGTGTTTGATGAAAAGATAAATCTTTTATTGAAGGGGACGTGAATGTACATCAATACTCTTACAGTGCTAGAGTAACTGATATTTAACATAACAATAAGGTATCAATTTGCATGGAATCTGTGCAAATAAAATCTCTAAAATGTGATTTGTTGTTTTGACTGATTTGAATATTAACTTACGTGATCTGATCTGATTTGTTTCCATGATATGCTCTTGTGTAACATCAACTTTCTTATTATCATAAGTTACCATCTTAGGGTGAGTTTGTTGCTATTGGGACTCCTTCACGAGTTACCATCTTGAGATGAGTTTATTGCCATTGGAACTCCTTCGTCTGTCAACTTCTCTCCACTAACATAGGCTGATTTGTGGGAGTATTTATCCTTGTCACTCCAATTGTTTCGGGTTTCCTTGTTACTCCAGTTACGGTTGATACTAGCACCCTTCAATTAATAATTTTTTTTGTGTTGAATTTACTGCTCAAAATTAGAAGTTCACTTCCAGTCAAGAAAGAACCCAAACATGGATAACCATGTGCAAATGATCTACAGCGGTAAAGATTCCATGATACTGCTTATGTAATGGTCCATATTGATCATTAAAATTGGGTAACACAGCTTTTAATGATAATGGCTGCGGTTGCTATAATTGTGAACCTGAAGTTAAACTGAAGGGGTGTAACAAAACAGGAAGTGAAATTCCTGCAATGTGATATAATGGCCATTGTTCAGTTCTGGGTTGTGAAACAATAAGGTAAGGCATGATTGTGGATCTTTAGGCATTTGGCATACACTGGTTTAGCCCCAGCTGTGTCATCTGTAACTTTTTCAAGAAAATGTCCTTTAAATATTTGATTGCTGTTCTGAAATTAGTGCTAACTGCTAATCTACTTTGTGGCAGTGGCTTTTGCACGATTGCTGTTTCCTGCTGAGGCCAGGCTAGCCATGGACTCTGCAAATGCAAATTCAACCTCAATGTACACTGGCCTTTTGGCATCAAAATCAAAAGGCTCAAGTGGGGACTTAAGGGAGGTTGATTTGAATGAGACACCCACTGTTCAAGCCAAACGACTCCAGTCGAGACTACAAGCACTGCATAAAACAGGTACAATTTACTGCAGTCTTCGGAACCTCCAATTTTTGTTTGCCAGTGAATTTGGTCTCTGACTCCCAGTTTATAAGTCAAGTCGTAAGATTTTCCCTGTGCTTTTTTTCTTACCGTAAATGTAAGAGAATCTCAGAGAAACCAATTACTATACCTTCCATATTGACCTAAATTTGTGGATCCATCTTTCTAGTCACGTAAAAGAAGTTTTCAGATATACCCTCATGAAGCCAACATGAATGGGCATAAAGCTTCTTGGGCAATTTTAGTTGTTATTCCGCACAGATGCCATTGAGCTCTACCACCGAACATTTTATTTATTGCGGCAGGGTTTCTGTACTTGCATATAGACATGTTATTTGTGCATTCAGGTGTGTGCCCTGTGTATGTATTATGCACAACAGCGAGACAGAAATGTTCAATGACTCATGTCTTAAGCAAGATACTTTTCATAATGGTCTCTTTGACCACTCGGAAGACATTTGTGAAGTCGGAACTTAGGGGGATTAGATTACTGATAAAAGCAGTTCCATTGCCAACGAATGTGGACACAAAACCTTGAAGTCCCTTGAGTTGAACATTAACACCCTAATAATCAAATGCAACTTGCAGTAGATAGGCATAAGTGAGGATTTGTATAAACACGAGTTGCTTAATGCATTTGCTGAATTTTATTTGATGGCAGTGGAGACAGGTCGGCACTATTTCCCTCATTGCTCGAAAGTGGTTGACAAGTTTCTGGATGATGATATGCCCGATGCACTCTTCCTTGATAAGGGTACTCCAGAAGAGCAGAAAACCAAGAAGATGCGCTTCACGGAACTTAAAGACGATGTGCAGAAGGCGTTTTACAAGGACATGGAGAACAACAACAGATCTGCCCGCTCATCATCTTCTTCGTCCTCATCTTCTCCAAAAAGCGGTGTAACATACAAGGCTAGGAGAAAGTTCTAAAACTTGTGTTCCCTGTTCTTCTTTCCTTCCAAGGAAGACTGTAAGATTCTTACGAGTCTTTTTTTGAAGGGCATTCGTCATCAATATTGTTGACATCCAAGGTTATTTGTATAGAGTAATGCTAAACATAACGGTTTTTTTTGTCATCTTTTCTTAATATTTAGCATTACTCGTTGGTATAATAACATAAGATTGATAGCATCCCTAAAAGAAGTTATGCGGATTTTCTTCTGAATGTAATATATCTCGAAGTCACTGGCTTGTGAAATTGATTTATTGTGAGATTTGTATTATAGTGTATGGTTGTATTATAGTGTATGGTATTTTTTAAAAGTGTTGTTTTTTTTTCAGTGCATCAAAATGATTATTTTCAGATTTTTTAAAAATTTTTTGATATCAAAACCATAAAAAAAACATTTTGAAAACGCATTTAATGCCTTTTCAAATGAAATTTATCCAAAAATAGAAGTTACTGTACTTAAAAACTTTAGATTTAAAATAAATATAGCTCTAATAATTTTTAAAAGTAATAAGAACAAATATATAAAAAAAAACTATTTGAAATAATAATAAAAAGTGTATCTTTTTAATTAAAACTCAGTTAAAAAAACATGTAAAAATTATTATATAAAAATTGCGTTTCAAACTCAATTTTTTAGTGAGTTCTATAATATAAAATGTATATTGATTTGTTATTAAGTACTTTGTTGTGTTTTTAATTAGTGAAAAAAAAAAAAAAAAAAAAAACACTAAAAAAATAAAACATAACTACAACCCATAATATTTTCCTCCCATTCTACGTTAGATGTACAATGAACTCCCCACGGGTTTTAGATTTGTTTGTAATTATAATTTGATTTAAATTTAATGCTGTAGGAACACGTGGGCAGAACCTCGTGTCATAAAAATTCTGGAAGAAGAAAAGGGAAGGCTAATTCCAAAGCCAATAGGAAGCTTCTCAGCTGGGCCCCCCTCATTTCATGTGTGAAAAAGCTAGCGTAACGCGCAACCGGAGGTTAACTCCAATTGGTCCTTTCCCTCATTTGCCAGCACACGGTATCCTTAAATTAAATAATAATTCTTCTAAGCGAATCTGCTAATATCATTATTCGAGTTGAAAAAACAGAAAGATAATAATAATAGCAATAACCAGACATCATAAT
>Ga0307515_10015712_pt1 | contig 13927 bp, 3 predicted proteins | sample 17_EM_MG_FD_194513 | JGI IMG/M metagenome (GOLD analysis project Ga0307515, IMG submission 194513) | Populus trichocarpa ectomycorrhiza microbial communities from riparian zone in the Pacific Northwest, United States - 17_EM | ecosystem: Host-associated > Plants > Roots > Unclassified | place... | reverse complement strand
AGGGCCTCCCTTAGGCTAAATAGGGTCGCTATAGATTACCTAACCGTCTAAAAAAAGGCAAAAGCCGCCAGAATATATAAACTAAGGAACTACGTAATAGAAGATATAGAGGCCCTATAGAGCAGGAAAGCCAAATACTTACTAGTCTAGGTAAGAAGGTTAGAGGAAGACTAGTTTAAAAAGAGCTTTCTTAAACAAACCCCCGGGTTAAGGTAAATCTTCGTATCCGTTAAAGAATAGGAAGCCTACTATTAGGTTAGAGACTAGCGGTCTATAATAGTAGCTAAAGGCACAGTCCGCGTAAGACCCTATAATACTAATATAGACGCTAGCTTAAGGGTAATATACCCAGCTTATAGGGCTAAAGGAGAAGTAAGGAACGGATAGGTACGGTTTTATATGGATAGTAAGAAGTTAGGGAGAGAGCTAAGCAGGCCTAGAACGCTAAGGATATTATATAAAGATGCCGTAAAGCTAAGAGGCCTAAACCCCAAGGCATATAAGTTCTTTTTACTAAATAGATGCCTTAAGTATATAAGTATAAAACGGGAGGAACTATATATGGAAGAAGAGATAGTAATCCTAGAAGGAGGATCAAACGTATAGCTAGAAAGACTATGCGAAAAAAGAAAAAAGAAGAGGTTAGGAGTAGGATAGAAAGGGGGCGAAACCCCCCTAGACTATAAAGAGATGTAAAAAGTAGGAGGAGAAAGGATCCCTAAACTAAAAGGTAAAAGAGACCTAGTTAAACACGTGCTATTAGAAAGGATAGGAATAGGTAGATTAAACATATATAGGGCACGCTAAGGAAAGAAGGGCGTAAAGTGCGTATACAGTAAACCTAGAGAAAGAGGTCACTACCTAGAGTATAAAAAGTTTAATAGTAAAAGCCTAGTAGAACTTACGCCTAAGGGCATAAAAGGGCTCCTAGGAATATAGATAGTAAAAAAAGCATAAATAAGTTTATAGAATGGCTTGCGTAAATAGAATACCATAAAGGGTGGGATAAAGGCGTTGTTTTAGACCGTAAGGCTAGAACAGCTAAAGAAAAAAAAGAGGAGAGAGTGATAACTGCGGAGACTGCTACCCTACCACACTATGTAAACAGACTGTAAAGCCCCAAAATAAAAAAAAATAAAAAAAATAAAAAGGGGATAGGCTTTTAAAGCTAAGACTTATGGCTAAATAAGCCGACAGATAGTTTAAAATTTTTACTTACTTACTTACTTATTACTTTTAAGGTAGTAAATAAACTTATCTAAGGGAAGGCATAGATTATTATAAATACTTCACAGCTCGCTATAAGAGACTCTAGTAGAAATAGTAAAATATTATTTTATTTCGCGATAGGCTAAACAAAAAGAGGCTAAGGTTTTAACCCTTTTACTAGCTTTTATTAGAACTCTTCTTTACATTTATATCCTATATTTACAGATTTAGGACTATAAAGCCAAGGCCGCTATATTTAATTATCGCCTATATAGTCTCATCACTTAACATCTCTTTATTACTATCTGCCTATATTTCTTAACCTTTAGTACTAAAACGATTTTCTCCGCTATATAATATCTCTACGTTTTATTCTTAATCCTTATTACTAGAGTCACTCTCCTAACTAGTTAACGCCTCTATATTACCGTCACCATTTCTAAAGTTAATTTCTTTATCTATAAACGCCTACTTACTAGCTAACAATTTAGGGACGCTTTACTTATAGGTACTTAGGGTTACAGGATACCACTTAAAGAGAAATTATAGTTAATATTATTAGGATATAGAACAAGCCTATAGGCCTCCGTATTAGTTACTTAGCACCTTAAATATAAGTCCTTCCTTAGCATAAGGCAGATTAGTAAGAGTTGTTATACCGCCTATATAAGTTGGGGCATTTTATAAAGGGCTTAGCTAGGATACTAACTAAGCCTCCTAGCAGCGCACTAATAGCTCCTTTACTATAAATAGGGAGTTAATATACAAGATTAACTGGCTAGGGTAAGTCTACTACTTAAGTAGTGTCTTGCTCTATAAAGGACGGGCGTTAGAAGTAAATTATATAATACTATTTCTACCAAGGGAGGCATTATTAGGGGATTATTATTGCCTTCTGGTTCTAGTTTATAAGTTTATATAAATTCCACTAAACCCTACTAAGGCATGCGGCGTCTATTAGGGATTGTTAGTTATTTATATTTAGTAACAGCTTAGCTAATAGCTACTTCCCAATAATGCCTTACTTATAGATCACTCTAAGTGCCTATAGTCTCGGGCGCAGACAATACGTAAGCTAAGAGTAATTACAGCCACTAAATATTGTACCACAGACACTATATAAAGTGGGAGAGGGCGGCTAGTATACTCCGTCTTTTCCTTCTACCTTTTGTCCTAACTCCGCCCTAAAAGAGAAATAGAATATAAATATTATGCTCTTAGCTCTTATATACTATTAATTTAACTTACCTTTAAATTTAACCTCTTAACTATATATCCCTTACCGTCCTTATAAGAATACTAGATATTATATATATTACCTTAACTAAGCTTAAGTACGTTGCTAATATAACCTATAGGTCCTCAATTAGGGAAAAAATCACTATATATTACCGTCCCGGAGATAATATACCTAATTATCAACCTACTAGGGACTTTAAATCCCAGAATTGTATTAATAACAAGGATACAGTATCTGCTAGTAGGGAGAAGAAACAATCGCAGCTTTCTAACCCTATGCAAAAACAGATACCTTATACACCTACTTAAACACCTAATAAAGTCAATTCTTACAAAAACGATAATAATATAAAGGGCGGTATATAAGAGGATACGGTTTAGGGAGGTGTATAAAAAATATACCTCAATTATTTTAGGGGATTAGAAGGCCACGGTAAAGATAAGATAGGCTTACCTAAGCTAATAAAGGACCATACTGAGGCCAAGATAGACTCGCCTTAACCGGCGAATACAGCCGCGGTTTCTAAACGTATTTTACTAGTAACTCTAGGTATATTTATAAGACCCCTATATTTATTTAGCAATACTAATAAGTAAGCAGAGAATAGCTTAGCTAATCTTATAACCTTTCTTAAAGTTACATCTCCCCTATCTAAAGTATTAACAATATCTAATACCACGATTTCGCGCGGACAACTAAAGTATCTTATCTTGTAGTTGCCTTCTTATTATATAATAGAGGACTAGAGATATCTCCAAAGCCCCAGTTATAAAGTAACTATATCTACATTCGGCCCTATTACAGTAATATACTAGTACCCTACCTAGGTTTCAGTCGTAGACATACCGCAAAAAAGACTTATAATATACTATACTAAGAACCCTTATTTCCTCTATCATTATACTAAAATATATAAACCGCTTAAAGATATTATAATAGAGATAGTTAAGAGGGCGTTAGAGGATTCATTAAAAGAGCTATTAGGGAGAAGGATATATAAGAGAAAGGCGGTTTATACCAGAGATAGAGGTTTTAAGAAGCCTAAGGAATAATAAATTTCTTATAAGGAAAGACTTTCGCAATTACGTTAATTTCTTTTAGCATTTATTAAGGATTAAGGCGTTAATTAGGATTTCCTTAGCTTGGTATTTTGTTTCTATATAGTTACTTCTATATTAAGAATCTCTTATTATTATCCGTATGTGAATAAACAAATTCTTACATATTAGATTAAAGTTAGAGACTTACTTATGGCAAGCTAAATAAGTCCTTTACCTTTATATGCTTAGTAATAATAAATTAGCCGCCCTATGACTTACTTAGTCCTTAAGGTCGTCGTTTTCCAATCTAAATATCTTAGAATTAACCTTTATTAACCCATCCTCTTTAACCTAGTCAAAATATACTAGAGTCTTCTTAACTAGAATAGGATAGAACCTTTCCTTTAAAACAGTTAGTATATTCCATATAGTAATAGAGAGAAGAGGGCCTACTAGGTCTTATAGGTTTGGAGGCTATAAAGATTAATCTATAGACGTATAAATATAAAATCGACTATTACGCCGTATAAGGATATAGCAATCTACGTTAAAGTGTCACTTTAATCTATTGGCCTTTTCTAAAAAGGTCCCCTTTTGCTTTCGAAAATTATTATTTACGGCTCACTTTAACCTTAATAATAATCTTTACTTTAGATATATAACTATAATAAATAATTAAAATCTTAGTAGCTCTCTAGTGTTTTTGTAAGATAACTAGCGTATAGGTTAACTAAATTTCATATTAATAAGGTAGGAATATTAAGAGTAAATATAGGATATATCCCTTAATATTAGCCTAAGTTGTGGCTCTAAAAACTAAATCTTGTTCTAAGAACTGGGTTTAATTCTAAAGACTATATTCTAATTCTAAAGACTATATTCTAATTCTAAAGACTATATCCTAAGTCTATTTTCGGGAACGGGCCAGTTAACTATTGGAAACGTCTGCTAAGCCAAATATACTAAATATGGCTAAAAAGGTATAGCGGTTAAGCTAAGCGGCTTAATAGTCTTAGAAGAGTAAGCATAGGGCTATTTTTACCCTAGCTTAAATCGCGATTTTAAAACCGAACCCGGCCCTAGGAGACAGCTAATTAACTACTATAAAAAGGGCGCGATCCCAAAAACTAGATCCGGTTTTAAAAAACAGGATCCTAATTTTAGGAAATAGGTCAATTAACAGCTATAAAAAGAGGTTAACTATCTATATTTGGCATATTAGGTTTAGCTTATTTTAAAACTAGCCACGTAATTATATATAGGCGCTTATATAACCAACCCCAGGAAACCCACTCTTAGGAGCCCTACTATATTAGAGCCTTACGCGTTACGGAATAAACTAAAACCGGTTATTATGGCTTAGTATTTAACTAAGCCCTATAAAGCCTTAGTCCGAGCCACGTCGGGTTAGCTTAACTTTTCCGTGCCTAATCTTTAATCTTCTATATTCGCTCCTACCTTTCTCCCTAGCGCGCATAGGCACTAGGACTAAAAACGAGACGCTATAAAGCACGGGCGCCTAGATAAAAAGTGACGTTATAAAGCACGGGCGCCTAGATAGAAAGTGACCCTAAAGTATAGGCTCCGGCCTAAAAGTAATCTAAAGTTTAAGCTCCTAACTATAAGAATTCTAAAGTATAAGTATCTGGGCTAAAAACAAGACGCCCTAAAATGCGATGCTCTCTAGTTAGGCTATTAAGGTTTGTTATAAGGGACTAACTAAATATTATCTAAAGCCGACTATGTCTAGTTTAAGCGCTAAGTAAAGGAGCAAAATAAAGCAAAACCGTATCCTAAAAGTATGCTGGCCGCGTGCGTATATATATATATCGCGGCCCTCGTTCGTTTATATAGATACTCTTCACCACAATTATAATAAAATTAATAACTCTCTTTTAGTATATCTCGACTGCTTATATATTTATCTGCCTAAGTTTTTACTTTTATTTTTATTTTTATAATAGAAAACAAAAAGCAATATAACAAACTTTAGTACTAGCAGCCCTCCTCTTATTGCCCTAATTTATTTCTGCTATTATTTTAGTTATTATTAATGCATTTCGGGATTATATATACTGTATATTAAACTATAGTTAATTTTTAGGCCAGAAACAGAACTGATATCCTATTATAGCTAACGTAAGATTACCGCTTATTATTTTATATAGGTTTGCAACTATTCCTCTAATTATTAAAGTAATTTATAAAGTAAATTTATAAAGGGGCAAAGCTAATAAATATAGTATATATCGCTAAACAATATTCTTTTTAAAGTTAATAGTAGTAAGCCGATTTTTACGAGGGTTAGGGCAGTAGTGTTCTTATTAAGGATAGCACTCTTTAGACTATAGGTTCTCCCTATATACTCTCCTAACCTTTCCCTCTAACCTATACCTATAGTTTAGTTGCTAAAGTAGGCCATGCATCCCTTTTAAAGAGTTCCTACTTTTAGTTTATATTAGAGTTTAGCCTTATTAGCCTTAAAGAGATCTTTATTACCTATATATATTTAATTCTCCTTAGAAGCCGCATTAGAAAGTAGCCCGATTTTATAAACTATTAAGGCTCCTGCCGCTAAGAATTGCTTAATTTGTTCACTATAGAGCGTAACAACCCTATCTAAAGGCTCACTATAATAGTCCTTATAAACGCCGTTATAGTACTCCCTATCCTAGCGTATATAGTACTAGCAGCTACTTATAAGGACTATAATATCCCTTTTATAACAGTAAACTTCTCCTTATAGTACATCCGATTTATTACTAACTAGCTAAAGTTTTAAATTACCTATATTAGCTAGAGAAGACCCTAGCAAATTATAGTGTAAACACCTTTTATTACCCTAACTAGTCTATTGCCCTCTTATCCTCCTACTATATAAGGTCGGATAATAGCCAAACTGCTCTTATAGGCCCTTTGCGGTTTTCTTACTCTTTCTTAAAAGATAGTATATACTGAGATTTTTATTACGCGCGAGACAGGATAAAAACAATTGCAATATAAGAAGATTAGTATACACTAGGCTTAACGCCGCTTAATTAGGACTTTTGGTATCTTTAGTTATTAATATCTTACTAAATCTATATACACCACTCCTAACGGCTTTCTTATATCTAATATATTAGTCACATATTAAGATATAATAGTGTAATTGTTTTAGCCTTACCTACTTCTATTATTAAAATGGATTTAGTATATAGCCTCTAATAAAAATATGCGGTACTAAATGCATATCTATTTAGGGCTTGCGCCTTATATAGACTTATAGGCGCCTTCTGCAATCCTTATTTACTAACTAAACGGGCATATAGAAGAGCCCTATAAAAGTTACGCTAGATTAACTTTGGGAACGCCTAAAAGCTTAGGTTCTTTTATATACACATTATTACGACCATTACCGCTAGCCTTGCCTTAAGAATATAAGACAATTAATTGCTATAGTGCGGCTATCTAAAACCTATCCTAAGCTATAGAAACAGTGCATTACCCATATTAGTAGGTAATTAGAGAAGAAGGATTTCTTTATAATTCCCACTCTTAGATATATTAATTCCATTTTACTATATAAAGTAATATAAGAGTATCCTAGCTACTATTAAGTTAATTTTATAGTACACCTTAACTGCGTTACTTAAATTTTAGCTTACTAGATACCTTAATTAATAGGCGCCTTAGCTAAATTATATAGCCGCTCTAATTTAACAAAATCTTCTTTATCCGCATTAACTTAGGATTAGTTAGAGTTAAACTTAGTTAGGCTTTCCTAAGGAACACTTTAATACGCCAGAGGTAATTAATAGTCGGTATACCGATTTTCGTCCCCCTAGTTAAATACCTAGTTAGTTAATTATATAAGGTAGTATCTTCTACGTCTAGGGTATAGGCGTTATAGTCTAAGAAAGTTTAGGGGGCTTTTTATAAAGATAAATATGCACATTTTTCCTAAACAACTATATAGAGATAAGGAGGCTTTATAATAGAGTAAGGGAGCCTTATAAGTAAGCGAAGGAGTAAAAGAGCTATATAAAGAAGTTAGTAAAAACGGCTTAGCTAGTAGATATATATATAAAGTTAAGCCGTTTATAAAACTATATTCTAAATCCATTAACCAAGATCTAGATTTTATTTATAGAATATATTCTAAAAACAAAATTAATAAATTTAGAAACTAGGATATAAATATATTTTTATTATAATTTAGGTTAAGTAGGAATATATAGCGAATAATTATAGTAAAATAGTATTATATTATTTAAATGTCTAATAAATATTATATCTTGCTAGCGTAAAATTATATATCTCCTCCTCCGTCATTTCTCTCTCTTTTACGTTTTAGGCTCTTTCCTATGCCTATAAAATAAACTCTATAGATTTTATCTAAGTGACTTCGCAACTTATAAGGATTTTAGGAGGTATACTTACACACCAGATAGTCTACTAGCCCCTTAGGTAACTTATTTATATACTAATTAATATATATATTAAAGTAACGCGGCTCTAAAAATTGTTAATATTCTAATTAACTAAAGCAAAATAGGCAGCGCCTAGTAATAGCGATAATTCCGTAAGTATATACAAGGCTATAAAATATAAGAGGGGTTTAAAGGTAGCCAGAATAATAATTAGCTTAATTTAAGTCCAATTCTATTTATAAAGAACATTTATAGTAGAAATATACGCTTATTAGTAAAGTTAGCTTATATAGAACGCTATAGTCCTAGAAAAGGTATAAGCTAAGCTTAATATGGTTTTCTATAGGGCGGAGGCACCTATTTTATAAATAATACTCTAGGGCCGTAGATAGCAAATAGCTGGTAATATAGGATACGACCTATTCGGCGATATTAATGCTAGTATACTTAAATAAAGTAGAGCAGCTAGCCTAAAGGCATTTTAGCACGCAGTCTTTAAGTCACGCTATTAAAATTTCCCTAGTAGCTAAAGCTTTGCTCTCTTAGTAGCAATAGAGTAAATATAACTTTATTAGAATCCTATTAAAAAGATAAGCAAATGCCTTCCTATACTAAGCTAAAGTCTTACCTTAAAAGGCGCTTTTTGCACTATAGACAGCAACCTATAATATTAGGCTCAGCCTCCGGAAAATAAACGGTATATTATACGCTACTTGCCATTTCCACTAACGGTTAAATAACTTCACTAAAGGTATAATGCCGATTACGATAAAAGCTATAAATAACTTTATATCTTAAGGGCTTATATTTTAGTAGATATTTAAGGTTTTAAGGCAATTCGATATCCCTAAGCTTAGCTTTAAAAGTTTAAGCACTAGTAACCTCTATAGGAACTAAGTTCGACTATAAAAGGCTTAAAATTTACTCTTCTTATCCTCTTACGAATATAACTAGCTTAGTAATAGCTTGTCTAATAGCTTCTATTAGTTTTAAAATATTAGTATAAAACTGCATAAATAATATATTGCCTTACTTTTCTACACGTTTACTTCTTTCCTATAGGCTCTATAGTTATCCTTTAGCAAGGCCGTTAATATGCGCTTATAGCACCCGCGTTTTGCGAGCTCTTTAATTATATCTTACAGCACTACTAGTTTTATTATAGAGTTGGCCGCTATACTCCCTATAGGGTATATTAGTTGTAGTATAGGAACCTTATCCATATCCGCATTAAAGGATAATTAGAAGAATCTATTTAAGGTATTAGATTAGAGCAGAGATATATTTAATACACTTTAAATTCCCTTAATAACGCCATTGGCGATTATAAGGGCTAGAAAAAGGGTAATCGGATATATATCTTGTTTAAATAGATTATTTATAAGCACCATCGTAACCCTAATTACGGTGAAGAGCAGTTATAGGTATATTTTAGGTAAACCTACTTATTTAATCGCTTTTTTAATTTAGGTTCTGTACTGCGATTTAATAGTAATAGGAAACGCATGTTATATTAATACATAGTTACAAATAAGCTAAAATCCTAATAGTGGAGTCCTTTTAGGAAATAGTGGGTCGCCTATAATCTATAGTAAATTAAAAGTAAAAGGATAAATGCTAATTAAATCCGAGATTAAGGATACTTATAGGAATATTTATCTTACGCCTAAAGAAAGTAAAAAATGTCTCTAATAGTAGATGTTAAGGCTTTAGGCTTAATTTAATAAGTAAGCACTTTAGAGGACAGTTAGTAAAGGTTTAGAGGTAGCTATTAAAGCGCAGAGTTAGCGCAGTCTGCTATAGGTAAAATAAAATAAAAAACTAAAGGAAATGGCGATAATAGAAAGAGCTAATAATAATTCCTTTATTAATTAAAGGCAGAATAGGCCCATTAAAGGCCTATTAGAAGGGCTGTTAGAACGCTTAAAAAAATAATAAACAATAAATTTAAAAGTTTAATTGTTGGTAGTAACAGCATTACGTAACTTCCTAAATTTTTAAAAAAAAAGCCCTATTATTTCGGTTTTAGCGAATATAGTAAGGTATAGGGCGTAGGTAGGAATAATATAGGCGCTACGGCTTAATCCTTTAGTGCTGCTTTAAGCGCCAAGACTATATAAATTAGGATCTTAAATATAGCATATTTACTTAAAAAAGGACAATAAATAATAATTTTTTAAAAAGGGATAGTAAGTAATAAAAATGGGCAGTGAATTTTTAATAAACAGCGTGGATGTATAGCGTTTTTAGGTCTATAACTAATTATACCTATTAGTTTTAGTTTATTCTATAACGTATAAGGTTTTAATATAGTAGGGCTCTTACGCGATCTGCTAAGAGATCGTTAGATATCTCTTAGATAAGGCTATACCCCTATAACTTAATATAATGTAAAATTGGGAGGCAGCTGGTATAAAGATAAGTAGGGAGAAAATAAGGGAGAGAACGATGCTAGAGTTAGCGACAATAGTTTACTTAGTATAAGGAAGTTAACCGCAGCCTTTACTCTTTCTTAGTAACTAGTCTTCTAATAAAAGTTAAGTATATATAGTGTTAAAGTCTATATTATCATCCTTTCTAAGCAGTAACTAAACCACTAGCTTATATATCTTATCTATTAACCCCACTAGCCGCGTATTTAATAAATATATTTCTCTTATCTTATACTAGCCCTCCGCTACCTACCACAATAGCGTTTTACTATATTTATTCTTAGATTCCATATTAACGCCGTCCTTAAGTAACAATTTTACTACAGTCTTACGTGCCTATTAAGCAGCCTATAAGAGTAGTATCCAACTATTACTATCCTTAGAATTAGAGTCGACGCCTTTCTACGCAAGCAGTAGCTTTATTATCCCCTCTTATCTACTCTCTACAGCCTATAAGAGCGGAGTCCGACCTTTAATATTAGTAGAGTTTAGGCTAATGCTATCCTTTATTAGTAATAGCTTTACTATTACCTTATACCCGCGTTCTGCAGTTATTAATAGTAGTATTTAATTATGGAAGCCTTTAGGGTTTAGGCTAACACCATCCTACGCAAGCAGTAGCTTTACTACCCCCTTATACCCGTTTATCGCGGCCTATAATAGCGGTATATCTCTAAAAGCGCTCTGAGGATCTAGGTTAACGTTATCCCGCGCAAGTAGTAGCTTTACTACTACCTTACTTCCATATTCTGCAGCTAATAATAGTAAAATAGCCCCAAATTTATCCTTAAAGTTTAGATCGATATTATCCAGTACAAGAAGTAGCTTTACTACCACCTCGTAACCATTACTCGTAGCTAGTAACAGCGGCGTCTAACCAAAATCGTCTGTTGCTTAGATATTAGCTCCTACTTCTAGTAAAATATAAAACTCTGCTTCTTATCCACATTCCGCAGCCTATAATAATATTAAACTTTTAGAGCGCTGTGGTAATTCGTTTATTAATAAAAGTAATAGCATTTTTAGACAAAGAGAGATATATATATTAGCTCCATGCTATTAAAATCTAAATAATTAATAGAAATCTAGTAGTAGAAGGCTTACTGTCTAAGTAGCTGGCTATATAGTAGTATTAAAGTATATTTTAAAGATATAAGTCCTATAACTTAACCTAGCGAATATAAAATAGATTACCCTTTACCACAGAAGGATTTAGAGTATATCTATAGAAGAAGAGGTAGTGTAAGAGGTATTTATTCTGTTAGACTATTATTACTTATTTTTACTAAACATTAAATATAGGTAGATACTTCGAAGTTAGGATTAGGGATTTAGGAAACCAAAAATAGAACCGAAAAACGGGAAAATGAAAAGTATTTCTTAATAGGCGGGTTAGGCGACATATCCCCGCTAGTAAAAGGCGTGCTGCTATTAGAAGATCTAGCTACGTTATACTATATTAGGTATTAGTAGAGTAATTAATAAATAGGCACTAGTAGTACGAACTATTAACGCGTATATATTCTAAAGGCATATTAGTATAAGCTAAACTAACTCTAAACTAATTAAGTTTAATCGTAATAAAGGGTCTAATCTTAAAGGCGGTATATTTATAGAAGGATTATAGCTATTAGGATTAGAGTTTGCTATATTATACTATATTAAATATTAGTAAAGCAACTATAAAGGAGCACTAGAGGTACGAACTATTAACCCGCGTTTCTCCCACGTTACGAAAATTGGATCTAGTAGAGTGAATTTCTTAGGTGCTAGTACTAGTATTGTTGGATTTAGGGAAAGTAGACTATTAACGTCCATTTTTAAGGTTTTAGGTTAATTAATTGCTAATAAAGAGAATAGGTAAGGTTGGTTACAAAATATTAGGGTAGAGAAGAGAGTTATTCTATAAATGCGTTCACTCTAACTAATAGGGCACTACGCGGCTGGACTAAGGCGGGTATAGATTCTTATCTACTATAGGGGCACTTTAGCTTTAGATCTTCCAGGCGTATAAACTAAGTTCTCTATAGTGGCGTAAGCCGACCAATTTAGGGGTGTAAGGATTTTATTATAATTATATATTAAAATCTATTACTAAATACTTTACTAAATAGTATAAAAAGCAGCTACTCTAAATATAAACGCTATAACCTATAGAGTTAAATCACCATATAATTTCCTGTAGCCTATCCTATTAGTAATTCGCAACTTATATATATATACACAAACGACTTAAACACATATATATAAACGACTTAAACATATTTACACAAATGACTTAAACATATATACGCAAACGACTTAAATAATATATTAATCGGGAGATTAAAAATAAGAACTTTGTCTATTAAATATAGCTCTAGGGCCTCTATATATACATAAAAAAGGTATAGAAATAGGAAGGGGGAGGGTAATAGGTAACAGAGATAGGTAATAGGCAATTAGAACAGGGTGGTAAGACATAAGGTAGTAGGTAACTAAGACAACCCAATTCTAGTCAACACCTAGCAATTAGAATAGGCTTCTTTACTACACAACCTCCAATTAGGCGCTTGTAGGATTTAGTAGCAAACTTACAGGTGCCTATTAAGATTTGCCACTCGTGTAAAGTCTTAACGGCATTTTAAGCACTTAAACTTTAGATTTGATATATCTAGAGGCATTAGAAATAAATAAAAGTCGTAATATAAAGCCAAACCTACAAGTTCGTTTATATTAAAGCATTTCTTACCTTTTACTAAAGCTCTTCCAATACATATTACATTTTGTTCGTAAAGCTACTATAGACAGTTTTGGAGCAAAAGTATTGTTACCATATATAGGAGATGCCTTATTCTGCCATATAGGCGGTATAAATAGATAGCCTTCGTGCATTTCTAAATAACTATTAAGAGTTATTAGGGGGGTTTACTATAGTTTTATTTGCCTAGTTATTGTACCTAACTAGGGAAGTAAATTACTAAATATTTTTAGAGATAAAGGGCTAGCTATCTAAAGGATCTTATTTTATAGTTAACACTCTGCTAACTCTAAATACGCTATATAGCACTCCTAAATCTTACTTTAAATCTCTCTAATATATATATCGTTTGTCTTTAGTATCCGTATTAATAGTTTTACATTAAGCTGGGATATATTCCTAGCTTATTTAAGTAGCAATTAAAGTATTTTAAGCTCTATAGATAAATTATATTAGCATTTAATAAAAATAGTGGGCGTAGTAATAGTAGTAGATTAAACAAGACTTAATATATTTAACGGACGTAGGCCATATTAAAGGCATAGGGAGAGCCACCTTCATTTATAAGGACTATACTATTACTACCACTTTTAGGGTATATCCGCTGTGTACTATAGTTGTAGGGATCTATAGTATAGCTAGTGGTTATTTTAAAGGCCTAATAGTACCGTTTACTACTTGCCTAGTATTTAATATACGGGTTATTAGGAGGGGGTGTAGAGGGGGGAAGGTAGGATATTATTAGATTTAATTCCTGCGCGCGCGGATTTAATAACTTATATCTTATTAATGCCCACTACGTATTAGCAAGCTAAGGAAAAATATAGATATACTAGCAATGACGCGACAAACAT
>Ga0307515_10015711_pt1 | contig 13927 bp, 8 predicted proteins | sample 17_EM_MG_FD_194513 | JGI IMG/M metagenome (GOLD analysis project Ga0307515, IMG submission 194513) | Populus trichocarpa ectomycorrhiza microbial communities from riparian zone in the Pacific Northwest, United States - 17_EM | ecosystem: Host-associated > Plants > Roots > Unclassified | place... | reverse complement strand
GGTGGAACATCAGGGCGGCGACCCGGTGGACCGCGTCCGCCGTCGCGTCGGTGTCGCCCCGGCGCAGCGCCGCGTCGGCGAGCGCCAGCTCCGCGGTCACGGCTGGGGCGAGGCCGTCCGGCCGCCGCCCGGCCTGCAGATCCGCCGTGGCGATGGCGCCCAGCCTGGCGGCCAGCGAGGCCCGGGGCCCCGGCGGCAGGCCGGGGGCGGTGAGCAGCCCACGCCACAACGCCCGGCCGGGCGCGCTGCCGAGGAACCGGCGGCTGGTGGCGTGACGCAGCACAGACCTCTTCACTACCGGCCACGCTACGGGACAAATGATCTTTTAGCGGGAAAGCAGAAGAGAGCGCAATGGGGTTCGAGGGACGGCGGGTCGTGATGCTGGTCGACAACGGCGTACACGGCGACTCGCGAGTGCAGAAGGAAGCCCGCTCCATCGCCGAGCTGGGGTGGACGGTCACGCTGCTCGGCCGCTCCCCCGACAAGTCGGAGCACACGTGGTCCCTCGGCCCGGCCGAGGTCCGGCTGCTGCCGATGCCGACGCCGCTGGCGAAGCGCCCGCACGAGTTCCGCCGGCACTGGCTGTCGGCGCCGCTGGCCTATCCGGCCACCGGCGTGGGCGCGTACCGGGAGCAGGAGGTCAAGGCCTGGAAGGCGGACCTCGCGATCCGCCGCGCGGCGAAACCCCAGGGGGCACGCCGCGTCCTGGTGCGGGCCGAGTCGCTCGCCGCCCGGATCACCGGCCGCTGGGTCAAGCTGCGCCGGCGGCAGAACGACCGGTGGCGCAGCGTACGCAAGCGGCTGGACACTCCGGTGGACCGCGGCTACACGTGGTTCTGGCTGGCCGTCCGCGGTGACCGGGCCTGGCGCCGGCTGGAGCCCGGCCTGTGGGACTACGAGCTGGCGTACGCGCCGGTGCTCGACGAGCTGCGGCCGGATCTGATCCACGCCAACGACTTCCGGATGCTCGGCGTCGCGGCCCGGGCCAAGCAGCGCGCCGCCGGGCAGGGCCGGGACGTTCAGGTGGTCTGGGACGCGCACGAGTTCCTGCCCGGCCTCCGGCCCTGGGTGGACACCGCGCGCTGGCTGCCGGCGCACATGGCCTATGAGCGCGAGTACGTCCCGTACGCGGACGCCGCGACCACCGTCTCCGAGGACCTCGCGACGATGCTGCAGGAGACGCACGGACTGCCGGAGCGTCCCCAGGTCGTCCTGAACACCCCCGACGATCTGGCGGCCGAGCCGGGGGCCGAGCCGGCGCCGGATCTGCGGGAGCTGTGCGGGGTCGGGCCGAAGGTGCCGCTGCTCGTCTACAGCGGCGCGGCGGCACCGCAGCGCGGCTTGGACATCATGGTCGAGGCGCTGCCCCAGCAGCCCGGCGTGCACGTCGCGCTGGTGGTGAACAAGCCCGCCGGTCCGTACGTCACCGGTGTGCTGCGGCGGGCCGCCGAGCTGGGGGTGGCCGATCGGGTGCACGCGCTGCCGTACGTGCCGCACTGGCAGGTCGTGCCGCTGCTGGCCGGTGCCGATCTCGGCGTCATCCCGATCCACCACTGGCCCAACCACGAGATCGCCCTGATCACCAAGTTCTTCGAGTATTCGCACGCCCGGCTGCCATTGCTGGTCAGTGACGTACGGACGATGGCGGCAACGGTCCGCTCGACCGGCCAGGGCGAGGTGTTCCGCGCCGAGGACCTGGCCGACTACGTCCGCGCCGTCGCTCTCGTGCTCGACGACCCGCAGCGGTACCGGGCCGCGTACGACAAGCCCGGCCTGCTCGACGGCTGGACCTGGCGGGCACAGGCCGAGGTGCTGGACGGCGTCTACCGCGGGGTGCTGGCCTGATGGGCGCCCCGGACGTGACGGTCGTGATCGCCGTCTACAACACGATGCCCTACCTCACCGAGTGCCTCGACTCGGTGCTCGGCCAGACCATCGGCATCGACCGGCTGGAAGTCGTCGCGGTCGACGACGGCTCCACCGACGACAGCCCGGCCGAGCTGGACCGCTACGCCGAGCGGTATCCGGGCACGGTCACGGTGATCCACCAGGCCAACTCGGGCGGCCCGGCCGCGCCGAGCAACCGGGCCCTGGAGGTCGCCACCGGCCGGTACGTCTTCTTCCTGGGTGCCGACGACCGACTCGGCAGCGAGGCGTTGCAGCGGCTGGTCCGGACCGCCGACGAGCTGGAGGCGGACATCGTGCTGGGCAAGCTGGTCGGCGTGGGTGGCCGGGGCGTCTTCCAGGCCGTGTACGCCCGCGACCGGGACGACATCACCCTGGTCGACTCGCCGCTGCCGTGGGCGCTGTCGAACACGAAGCTGTTCCGTCGCTCGATGGTCGAGGAACACCGCCTGCGTTACCCGGAGGATCTCAAGGTCGCCAGCGACCAGCCGTTCACCATCCGGGCCGTGGTGGCCGCCCGGCGCATCGCGGTGCGCGGCGAGGGTTACGACTTCTACTACGCGGTGCTGCGCAGCGACGCCAGCAACATCACCTACAGCACATCGCCGTATGGTTTCCTGCAATCCACCGTGGTCGTGATGGACACCGCCGCGCAGGTGATCTCCGATCCGGAAGCCCTGATGCAGGTGCACCGCCGGCACTTCACCTGGGAGCTCGGCAAGCTGCTCGGCAAGCGGTTCCTCGACGTCGACCGGGCGGAACGGCAGCAGGTCCAGGACGGGGTCCGCAAGCTAGCCGAGCAGTACCTCACCGACAGCATCCGGGACGGCCTCGACGTGCAGCGCCGGATTCCGCTCAGCGTGGCCCAGTACGGCAGCCTGGAGGATCTCGTCGCGGTGGTGGAGCACTTCGCCCGGGACGGCCTGGCGCCGTTGGTCGTCGACGGCGAGCGCTGCTACGCCGCCCTGCCGGGCTTCCGCGACCCGGCCCGGGACTTCCCCGACAGCTGGTTCGACGCCAGCGCGGTCATCGGCAAGCGCGCCCGGACCGCCACGCCCATCGGGGTCGCCTGGGGCCGCGCCGCCGACGGCCGGCCCGCGCTGGTGGTCGACCTGCTCAGTGCCGTGCCCGAGCTCGACCGGATCAGCGTGCCACCGGCGCGGCTGACGGCCGGCGCCGTCGAGGCGGCGCTGACCAGCACGGTGGCCGAGGGGGAACGGGTCGGCTGGATGGATCCGGGCACCCGGATCCGGGCCGAGTTCCGGGTGGCCGACCTGGTCGCCGGCGAGACCGGCCGACGCAGCCGGCGGGTCCGGTTCGCCTACTCGGTGCTCGGCAAACAGCGCGTCCACGACCTGCGTGGCCTCGACCTCGCCGCGGCCGGGCGCATCCGGCATCGGCACGGGCTGCGTTTCTTCGCTGTACGCGCCGACCAGGACCGCGACGGCCGCCTGGTCGTCGTGACCGAGCCGATTCCGTGGCGCCGCCTCGCCGGTGGCCTGGCCCGGCGGCTGGGCGTACGCCGCCCGCGCCCGCAAGAAGGCCCGCGGCCGCAGAAAGGAAAGACTCCAGCATGAAGATCTGCGTCGTCGCCCTGGGCAAGATCGGCCTGCCGCTGGCCGTCCAGTTCGCCGCGAAGGGCCACACCGTGCTCGGGGCGGACGTCTGCGAGCCGACCGTGCGGCTGGTCAACGAAGGGCTCGTGCCGTTCCCCGGCGAAGCCGACCTGGACGTCAAGCTCAAGCAGGCGGTCAGCGCCGGGCTGCTGTCGGCCGGCACGGACACCGCCGCCGCGGTCGCCGAGGCCGACGTGGTCGTGGTCGTGGTCCCGTTGTTCGTCGACGGCGCCGGGGTGCCCGACTTCGGCTGGCTGGAGTCCGCGACCCGCGACATCGCCCGCGGCCTGCGCCCCGGCACCCTGGTCAGCTACGAGACGACGCTGCCGGTCGGCACCACCCGCAATCGCTGGGCACCGTTGCTGGCGCAGGGCTCCGGCCTGGTCGCCGGCCGCGACTTCCAGCTGGTCTTCAGCCCCGAGCGGGTGCTGACCGGCCGGGTCTTCGCCGACCTGCGCAAGTATCCGAAGCTGGTCGGTGGCATCGACGCCGGTTCGACCGAGCGCGGGGTCGCCTTCTACGAGTCCGTGCTGGATTTCGACGAGCGGCCCGACCTGGCGCGGGGCAACGGCGTCTGGGACCTCGGTTCGGCCGAGGCGGCCGAGCTGGCGAAGCTCGCCGAGACGACCTACCGGGACGTCAACATCGGGTTGGCCAACCAGTTCGCCCGATACGCCGACACCATCGGCGTGGACGTCGACCTGGTCATCGACGCCTGCAACACCCAGCCCTACAGCCACCTCCACCGGCCGGGCATCGCGGTCGGCGGCCACTGCATTCCGGTCTACCCGCGGCTCTACCTCTGGAACGACCCGGCGGCGACGGTCGTGCGGGCCGCCCGCGAGGCGAACGCGGAGATGCCCGCCTACGCCGTGGATCTGCTCGCCGCCGCGGTCGGCGATCTGACCGGGCTCGGCGTGCTGGTGCTCGGCGCGGCCTACCGGGGCGGGGTGCGGGAGACGGCGTTCTCCGGTGTCTTCCCGACGGTGGCCGAGCTGGCCCGGCGCGGTGCCCGCCCGTACGTGTCCGACCCGATGTATTCGGCGGACGAGCTGACCGGGCTCGGGCTGCCGCCGTACGCGGGACAGCGACTGGGCGCGGCGATCGTGCAGGCCGACCACGCCGAGTACCGCATGCTGGCCGCCGAGGACCTGCCCGGGGTGCGGGTGATCGTGGACGGCCGGCGGACCACCGACCCGCAGCGGCTGCCGGGGATCCGCCGGATCGTCATCGGGGGTTGAGCTCCGGGTTGCGGGAGGTGATCTCGCCGCGCTCGTCCACCCAGCCCTTCGGCCGAGCCGGGTTGCCGGCCACGAGTTGATACGGCTGCACGTCCCGGGTGACGACGGAGCCGGCGGCGATCATCGCGTACTCGCCGATCTCGACGCCGCAGACCAGGGTCGCGTTCGCGCCGATCGAGGCGCCCCGGCGGACCAGCGTCGGGGTGATCTTCCAGTCCGGGTTCTGGGCGCGCGGCCGGAGGTCGTTGGTGAAGACCACGCACGGGCCGACGAAGACCTCGTCCTCGATCGTCACGCCCTGGTACACCGAGACGTTGTTTTGGATCTTGACGCGGCTGCCGACCACGACCTTCGCGTCGACGTAGACGTTGCGGCCGATCACGCACTCCTCGCCCACGATGGCGGACGAGCGGATGTGGGCGATATGCCAGATCTTGGTGCCGGCGCCGACCTGGGCGCCGGTCTCGACCTCGGCGGACGGATGGATGAACGCCGGGCTGCGGTCGGCGGCGGAGGTGGAGTCCATCCGGGCAGTTTCCGTCGCGGCCGGCCAGCCCGCGAAATTGGGGGACAGGATACCGGCGTGTCGCCCGATGTTAGGCTGTCGGCTCCCCTCACTGACCTTCCACGAACGGTCTGCGCAGCTATATGCCGAATTTCATCAGCGTCGTGGTGCCCGCTTACGGTGTCCAGGGCTACCTCGATGAGTGTCTCGACTCGCTGCTCCGCCAGCAGGGCAGCGACGCGGAGGTCATCGGCGTCGATGATGCCTCGGCGGATCATTGCGGAATTGTTTTCGACGAACGGGCGGCGATCGATCCCCGACTCACGGTCGTCCACCTCGATGTCAACGTCGGCCCCGGCCCGGCCCGAAACGCCGGCTTGGAGCACGCCACCGGCGAGTATGTGTGGTTCGTCGACGGCGACGATCGGATCGTGCCCGGCGCGCTGACGGCCCTCGAGGCCAGACTGCGCGAGACGAAGCCCGACGTGCTGGTCGTGGGCACAGCCCGGGAACGTTGGAACAGATCGGTGTCGCCGTGGCGCACGCCGAAGGCCGCGCCCGCCGGTGCCGAGGCATTGACCCAGTGGCCCCCGGCCCTCGGCGGCCTGCTGGTGCGCCGGCAGTTCCTCGTCGACTCCGGCATCCGGTTCCGGCCGGGCTGGTACGAGGACATCGCTTTCGCGTACGCGATCCTCGCCGCCGCCGAGACGACCGCGACCTTCGCGCCCGCCTGCTACATCCGCCGCCTCGACCGCGAGCGCTCGATCCGCAGCACGCGTTCGGCGCGGCACGTGGAGGCCGTCGCGCAGTGGGACTATGCGCTGGGCCAGCCCGCGCTCGCCGAGGCGACGCCAAAGCTGCGTCGCCGCGCGCTGGACCGGGCGATCACCGAGCTACTCAAGATCATGGAGGACGGCAAGCGGGTGCCCAAGGAGGCCCGCCGCCCGTTCTTCGGCCAGCTCGCCGCGCTGCTGCAAAAGCACGAAAAGGGCGCCTCGGGCCGCCCCGGCGGCGTCGGCGGCCTGCGCCTGCGGCTGATCGCCGCGAACTCGTATCCGGCCTACCGGGTCTTGCGCGGCGGCCGCGAGCTGGTCGGCGGTGCAGTCGCCAAGGTGCGCCAGGCGCCCGGCAAGGCCCGCGCCGCCCTGCGCATGCGCGGCATGCGCTGGTATTACCGCTGGCAGCTGACCCGCCCGATCGACCAGAGCCTCGCGGTCTACGGCGCGTACTGGTATCGCGGCTACGCCTGCAATCCGGCGGCCATCTACGAGAAGGCCAAGGAGCTGGCCCCGGGCGTCCGCGGCGTCTGGGTGGTCAAGCCCGGCGGGCAGAAGTCGATGCCCAAGGGCGTCAAGTACGTGCTCTCCGGCAGCCGGGCCTACTACCGGGCCGTCGCCCGGGCTCGCTACCTGGTCAACAACGCCACCTTCCCGCCCGACGTGGTGAAGCGCTCGGGCTCCGTGCACGTGCAGACCCACCACGGCACGCCGCTCAAGACGATGGGCCTCGACCAGCCGAAGTTCCCCGCGTCGCTGTCCGGCTACAACGCCGATCGGCTGCGCCGCAACATCGCCAAGTGGGACTTCAGCATCACCGCGAACCGGCACACCACGCTGCTCTGGGACCGGCAGTTCCCGATCAAGGGCGAGACGCTGGAGACCGGCTATCCGCGCAACGACCGGCTGGCGCTGGCCACCGCGGCCGACGTCGCCGCGGCCCGCGCCGAGCTGGGCATCCAGCCCGGCGAGCGGGTGGTGGTGTACGCGCCGACGCACCGCGAGTGGCACGCCACCTTCACCCCGGTGCTGGACGTCGACGCGCTGGCCGAGGCGCTCGGCCCGGAGACCCGGATCCTGCTGCGCGGGCACTACTTCTACGGCTCGATCGGCTTCCCGCCCCAGCACCCGCGGGTCACCGACGTCTCGTCGTTCGGTTCGGTGGAGACCCTCTACCTCGCGGCGGACGTGCTGATCACCGACTTCTCGTCGTTGATGTTCGACTACGCGGTGCTGGACAAGCCGCTGGTGATCTTCGCGCCGGACTGGGAGATCTATCGCGCGGTCCGGGGCGTCACCTTCGACCTTCCCGCCGAGCCCCCGGGTGTCTTCGCGCGGACCTTCGACGATCTAGTGACGGCGTTCCGCACCGGCGCGGTGGGCGACGAGGTCGCGGCCAAGGCGCGGGCGCGCTTCCGGGAACGGTTCTGCTCGCTCGAGGACGGCCATGCCGCCGAGCGGGTGGTACGCCGGGTCTTCCTCGGAGAGTCGCTGCCCGCCAACGCCGACCGAAAGGTGCACACCGATGCCTGAGCTCGTTTCCGGGCTGGTCAGCGTCATCGTTCCGATCTACAACGTCGAGGCCTATCTGCGCGACTGCCTCGACTCGATCCGCAGCCAGACCTACCGCGAGCTGCAGGTGATCCTGGTCGACGACGGCTCGACCGACGGCAGCGTGCCGATCGCCGAGGAGTTCGTCGCGGCCGACCAGCGGTTCCAGCTGATCCGGCAGGCCAACGCGGGCCTCAGCGCGGCCCGCAACACCGGCATTCCGTACGCGACGGGCGAGTTCCTGGCGTTCGTCGACAGCGATGACGTGCTGGCGGCGTTCGCGTACGAGCTGATGGTTCGCACGGCCCGCGTCTCGGGCAGCGACTTCGTCACCGGCGGCGTGCACCGGTTGCGCTCACACGGGCACAAGTGGGGCTATCCGCACGCCGAGGTGTTCAAGAACAGCGCTCTGCGGACCCACGTCAAAGAGGACAACCTGCTGCTGCGGGACCGGACAATCTGGAACAAACTTTTCCTCCGTACGTTCTGGGACGCGCACGACTTCACCTTCCCGGTCGGCCGGCTCTTCGAGGACGCGCCGGTGACGATCCCGGCCCACGCGTACGCGAAGCATGTCTCCGTCATTGACGTGCCGATCTATTTCTGGCGGGTCCGCGAGGGCGCCCAGCCGTCGATCACCCAGTCCGACCATGACGTCCGGAACATCGTGGACCGCTTCTACTCGGTCGAGCTGGTCCGCGCGGCGCTGACCGCGAGCGGGCACCACGAGCTGCTGCGCGTCTATCAGGAAATGGCGATCTGGGACAAGCTCAGCAACTTCCTGCAGTTCCTGCCGAGCGCGTCGCAGGAGTACCGCAGTGTGGTGCTGGAGCTGGCCAACAAATACCTGGACGAGGTCGGCGACGACGCGATCGACCGGCTGCCGCCCAAGTTCGAGCAGCAGTGGCGGCTGATCCGCGCCGGGCGCACCGAGGAGCTGATCGCGCTCGTCACCGCCGGCGTCCCGGAGCCGGCGCCGCCCGCGCCCGAGTCCGCGCAGCTGAAGGCGGCCGCCCAGCAGATCGACTGGGACGGCGACCGGCTGACGCTGCGCGGGTTCGCGTTCGTCGACGGGGCCGGCGCGGCCCGACGCTGGAGCACCGTCCGCAAGCTGTGGCTGCGTCGCAACGGCAGCCGCCGGCCGGTGCTGCTGGCGAGCAAGACCGTGCACGACCCGCAGGCCGACAGCCTGGCCGAGGACGACACGCACACCTATGACTGGTCCGGCTTCACCACCGGCATCGATCTCGCCTCGCTGCGGGTCAACGGCGCCTGGCGGGCCTGCACCTGGCAGATCGGCGTCGCCGTCACTGGCGGCATCACGGTCAAGCGCGGCAAGCTCGGCGTCGACGAGACGACCGACGTGGCGCTGCCGGCCCGGCGGCGGGTCGCGCCCGGCGCCTGGGTGCTGCCGACGGTGGTCCGTGGCCAGTTGCGCCTGCAGGTGCAGCGCCCGACGGCGTGGGTCGAGACGATCCGCCGGGTGGACGACGACGCCGAGCTGGTCGGGGTCATCACCGGCAAGGTGGGTGACCGCCCGCAGGTGCACCTCGTGCAGACCAAGGGCGTGGTGAACCGGTCGATCCCGTTGACCGTGACGAAGCGCGCCGAGGGCGGCAGCAGCTTCACGGTCCGGCTGCCCCTGGGCGAGCTGGGCCTCGACGACAACACCGAAAACCACACCCGTGGCCTGCACATGCAGCGGATGACCGTGGAGCTGGAGATCGGCGGCGAGCCGCTGCGGCACCTCGTCGCGGATCAGTCCTGCGCCCAGGTACGCGTCCTGACCGGGACCGACGAGGTCTACACCCACCTGTCCCGCGCGGGCTACCTGCGGATCGGCACCCGCCCGGCCGGCCCGGTGGTGACCTCGGCGCACTGGCTTCCGGGCGGCACGCTGCTGTTGCGGGGCGACAGCCCGGGAGCGCTGGACGGCCACCTGGTGTTGCGCCGTCGCGGCGTGCGCAAGGACGTCTACGTCCCGCTGCACTCCACCGAGGAGGGCTGGCAGGTCGAGCTGCGTCCCGAGGCGGTGCCCGGCCTCGGCGGGACGACCTCGCTCGGCAGCGGCGTCTGGGACATCTCGTTCCACCCGGCCGGCGTGGCCCACGACCTGATCCCGCCGCTCGGCGTGACGAGCGCGACGCTGCGCGCGCTGCCGGCGTCGATGGAGCTGCACGGCGTCCGGTACGCCCTCGAGGAGGTCAACCGGGAACGCATGGTGCTGCGCGTCGGCGACGAGGTGCCGGTCCGGCAGTCCACCCCGGAGGCCCAGGCGGCGCTGCGGCTGCGCTACTTCCCGGTCTCGGGCGGGCGGCCCGAGCTGCGCGACGTCGTCCTGTTCGACGCCGGGGTCGACCATCGCTATCTCGACGACTCGGCGGCCGTGCTGGCCGAGCTGCGGTCCCGGCCCGACGCCCCGCCGGCGCTCTGGACCGGGCCACTGGGCGAGAGCGTGCCCGACGGTGCGGAGCGGATCGCCCCGCTGACCGAGCGGTGGCACGAGGCGCTCGCCACCAGCCGCTGGGTGGTCACCAACGACGACCTGCCGGTCTGGTTCCGCCGCCACCCCGACCAGGTGGTGGTGCGGATCGCGGCCGGCTGGCCGGTGAAACGGTTCGGCGCCGCCGAGCTCGACCTGCCGGGTGGCAAGCAGGCTCGGGAGACGATCGCGACCCAGGCCGCGAACCTGAGCGCGGTGGTGTCACCGCACCGCTCCGCGACGCCGCTGCTGCGGCAAGGGCTCGGCTTCGACCAGACCGTGCTGGAGTTCGGCCGGCCCGCGGGTGACCTGCTGGCGACGGCCGACCGGGAGAAGACCCGGGCCGAGGTGCTGCGCGAGCTCGGCCTGCCGGAAGGCTCCCGGCTGGTGCTGTACGCGCCCACCCGCCGCCCGATCGACGCGCGCAAGCGCGGCTGGAGCAACCCGGGCCGCCTCCTCGACCTGCCCGCGGTCGCGGCGGCGCTGCCGGCCGGCCACGTGCTCCTGGTCCGCAGCCACCCGGCGCTGGCCGACGAGGTGGTGGGCATGGCGCCGGGGATCGTGGACGTCTCGTCCTATCCCGGCGTGGGGCGGCTGCTGCTCGCGGCGGACGCGCTGATCACCGACTACTCCGCGTTGCTGGCGGATTTCGCCGGCCTCGGCCGGCCGATCCTGCTCTACGTGCCCGACCTGGCCCAGGTCGAGGAGTCGCCGGGCCTGAACATCGACCTGGCCGCGGCCGAGCCCGGCCCGCTGCTGCGGACCATCGACGACGTGACGGCGGCCGTGCGCGACATCCCGGCCGTCTCAGCCGAGTACGAGCAGTCGGTCAAGGCCTTCGGCGACAGCCACGGGCCGGTCGGTGAAGGGCGGGCCGCGGCGCGGCTGGTCGACTGGCTGCTCGCCGCCGACCGCTGAGCTCGACAACCGACTCCGTCGCACCACGCTGACCCGGACCATCCGGCCCGGGTCAGCGCAGGGGCTGCCATGTGATGCTCGTCTCCATCGGCGGACTGTGCATAACCTGTGCGCTAGCTGTGGGATGGGATCGGTGGGGGTCAATCGTGAGCCGGAAAGTTCGGACGCGTCGGCGGTCCGGCCTTTCACCGGGCCACTATGTTTCTTCCATGACCTCCATCGCGCTCGCTGAGGAGTTGCTCCTCCTCGCGTACGACGACCAGACCGGCAAGGCGACTGGATCTCGCATCGGGCTGGATCTCGGCATGGCCGCGGCTGTGCTGATCGACCTCGCGCTGAAGGGGCGGGTCGCCTACGTCAACGGCAATCTGCTGGTCATCGACCCCACGCCGGTGGGTGACCCGATCGAGGACGCCGTGCTGGCGAAGGCGGCGGCGGACGACCCGCACACGCCGGCCCAGTGGGTGCAGCGGCTGCGGCACGGCCTGCGCGCCCGCGTCCTCGAGGACTTGGTGGCCCGCGGGGTGGTCCGCGACGTCGACGAGACCCAACTCGGCTACATCCACGTGCATCGGTATCCGACCACCGACCCGGCCTACGAGGCCGAGATCCGCAAGCGGCTGGCCGAGGCGCTGCTCACCGACGCCCTGCCCGACGAGCGCACGGCGGCCCTGGCCACGCTGCTCACGGCGACCCGGATGGAGCCGGCGCTGCGGTTGCCGCCGGACGAGGCGACGCACGCCCACCGGCGGCTGGAGCAGATCGCCAGCGGCGCGGGCTTCGCCGGCGGGGGAAACCTGGAGGACTCCATCGTCCGCCCGAGCGTCGCCCTGGTGGTCGCAACGCTCGCCAAGGCAATCCAGGCCGCCCTCGGCACCCCCAAGGCCACACCGACCATCTGAGACGGTCCCAGGCAGGCGTCAGCTCCGGGCCCGGCGGTCAGCTCAGGCCCAGCACCGCCGCCACCTCGGCGCGCAGGTCGGACATCGCGGCGTCCGCGCGGGTCCGGGCCGCTGCCACGGCACCGTCGGCGACCGGCACGACCACTTCCAGGTACGCCTTCAGCTTCGGCTCCGTCCCGGACGGGCGGATCACCACGCGGGCCGAGCCGGTCCGGAAGGTCAGCACGTCGGCGTCGGGCAGCCGGTCCTCGATCTCGTCGAGCGCGACGCCCAGCAGGGTGGCCGGCGGCCGGGCCCGGACCTCGGCCATCGTGCGGGTGATCTCCGCGAGGTCGTCGACCCGGACCGAGAGCTGGTCGGTGCGGTGCACCCCGAACTCGGCGGACAACTCGTCCAGCCGGTCGGCGAGCGTGCGGCCGGTAGCCTTCAGCCCGGCGGCCAACTCGGCGACCAGCAGCGCGGCCGTGATCCCGTCCTTGTCGCGCACCAGGGTCGGCGCCACGCAGTAGCCCAGCGCCTCCTCATAGCCGAACGCCAGATCCTCGGCCGCCCGCACAATCCACTTGAAACCGGTCAGCGTCTCGCCGTAGGGCACCCCACGGGCGGCACACAGCGCCTGCAGCATCGTCGACGAGACGATGGTCGTCGCGTACCCGCCCGGCGTGCCACGCCGGATCAGGTGGTCGGCCAGCAGGATGCCGAGCTGGTCGCCGGTCAACGGCTGCCACCCGCCGGCCGTGCTGGGCAGGGCGACGGCGCACCGGTCGGCGTCCGGGTCGTTGGCGATCGCGAGGTCGGCGCCGGTCGTCGTGGCCAGGGCGAGCAGGAGATCCATCGCGCCCGGCTCTTCGGGGTTGGGAAACCGGACCGTCGGGAACTCGGGGTCGGGCTCGGCCTGCTCGGCGACCACCGCGGGCGGCCCGAACCCGGCCCGCACGAACGCCTCGGCCGCGACCGCCCCGCCGACGCCGTGCAGCGGCGTGTACGCGATCCTCAGCTCGCGCGGCCCCGCGCCCAGCACGGCGACGGCAGCGTCCAGGTACGAAGAAGTGATCTTGTCGTCGAGGACCGTGCCGGGCTCGCCCAGCGGGACCTCGGCGACGGCGCGCACCGCCCGGATCGCGGCCTCGATCTCGGCGTCGGCCGGCGGCACGATCTGCGCCCCGGCGCCCACGGTGCCGCCGAGGGTGGCGCCTAGATAGACCTTGTAGCCGTTGTCCTGCGGCGGGTTGTGGCTGGCCGTGACCATCACACCGGCGACCGCGTCGAGGGACCGGACCGCCCACGCCAGCACCGGCGTCGGCAGCGGCCGGGGGAGCAGAAGCGCCTCGCGGCCCGCCCCGGTGGCGATCCGCGCGGTCCGCTCGGCGAACTCGCGCGAGCCGTGCCGGGCGTCGTAGCCGATCACCAGCGGGCCCGGCGCGCCCTGCGCCGCGAGCCAATGCACCAGCCCGGCCGCGGCCCGGCTCACCACGGCGAGATTCATCCCGTTCGGGCCGGCCCGGAGCCGGCCGCGCAGCCCGGCCGTGCCGAACGTCAGCGGCCCGGCGAACCGGTCGGCGAGCTCGCCGGCACTTGCCGGCAGCCCGGCCAGCAGAGCCGTCAGCTCGGCTCGAGCGGCCGGGTCGGGGTCGTCGGCCAGCCAGCTCTCGGCTTGCGCGCGCAGCGCGTCAACGTCGCTCTCGGGTGCCATCAGGGATTGATAGCACACCGGCCGGAGCCGGTCAGGCGCTCTCGAAGGCGAACGTCTTCGTCATCTCGTCGAAGATCACCTTGCTCGCGGCGAAGTCGGACTCGTTCGAGGTCAGGTAGAAGCTGTACATCTTGCCGCCGACGGTCGTCTCCCGCCAGATCCCGTGCCGCATCGTGTCGCCGCTGCCGCAGGTGTATTCGAGCTGCGCGGCATCGTGCCCGGCCACCTGCTCGTCGGTGACCGCCACCCGCTGGTACGGCTTCGGGCAGTTCGACGAGCCCTTGAGCGTGTTCTCGGCGATCTTTTCGGCGAACCGGCGCGGCTCTGCGGAGCCGGTC
>Ga0307515_10015710_pt1 | contig 13928 bp, 3 predicted proteins | sample 17_EM_MG_FD_194513 | JGI IMG/M metagenome (GOLD analysis project Ga0307515, IMG submission 194513) | Populus trichocarpa ectomycorrhiza microbial communities from riparian zone in the Pacific Northwest, United States - 17_EM | ecosystem: Host-associated > Plants > Roots > Unclassified | place... | reverse complement strand
CCTTTAAGGGTCTAAGGCTCTACTACTAATTCCCTTTAGTCCTATAGGCCTTTACTTTTCCTAACTATTAGCTACTAGATCCTATTTATACTTAGTCTAACTTAGGCTAATACTTAGTTTGCTTTTTATCTTTAATATGCTATAAATAGGTGTTCTCTAGATATTCCCACTATTATTGTCTATTTAGGTATTCTTCTATAAGGAATCTTCCTAGTTAAAGTATTAAGTCCCCTTATTCTTAAACTTTTACTAGGTGCCAGCTATATATATACTTAGCGTTTCGGTATTTTACCTCGTCTATTATCTAATATATTCTTATTAGATATTTCCGATTCTTATCTTTTAGTGTCCTATATATACTGCACGTATTATCTACGCATGCTATTTATAATAGTGTGTAATATACTTAGTGTCTCGGGTTAACTCTTAGCTTATCTTTATCCTTAAGTTTAAACCTTTCTTATATTAATCTAAGCGTCGTAACTTTATTTACAGGTACTAAGATTTATCTCTTACTTCTCTAGTCCTCTAATTACTCCTTTAAATCTTTTAACATTATAATTAAGGCTCCTTTAATATAAGTTATAGCCTTTTCCGTAATTGGGTGGTCTTAGATAACTTTTTTATCCAACTATATATAGAAATCTTCCCACTTATTATTATGTCGCTGCCTATACCACTTTTAGTACAGCTGCTTAAGTATATACACTCTGTCCGTAAGGAAGTATCTTCTTATTACTATGTCGTGACAGCCCTTTATGTGTCGTTCCTTAAATCTAGTTAGGATTCCCAAATCCTCTTCTTATTCCAGTTTAGTAAGCCACTTAGCTCTTAGTGTGCCTATTCTTAGCCTATTAGTAATTCTTTATACTAGCGCTCTATCCCTTATATGACCTAGTAGACTAGATCTCTTATTTAGTTTCTGCTCTTGCTATGAGGTAATTCTTACTCTAAATTCCTCTATAGTTTCTTTTCTTTTGCGTCTTATAAGTAGATCCTTAAAGTCTTTATACTTCTTAATCTTAGTATTAACTTTTTGATCTTTAGGCTAAATACTGTATTTAACTAGTATATTCTCTAGGTCTATATATCTATCTCCTAGTCTAACTACTGCCTGGATTATAGATTCTCTAATCTATAAAGAAGCTCCTTACCTTTTGCCTATAGGTATCCTTATTTATACTCCGAATTCTTAGTCCCTTAGATTCTTTAATTCTAAGCTTGCTTTTAACTTAAGCTTAGCTTCTACCTTAGTTTAACTAGGCGTCCGTGGTGTTCTTATCTCGTCTTAAGAGTCTTAAATCTTATCTATCTCGTCTTAAGAATTTAATGCCTGTGGGAAACTCTATCCCGAGCTTATTCGTATGTCTTTAAACTAAGCTATTGCCCTACTCTATTGGTTTTCATCCGTTATAGGTCCTTAAGCTATCTTTATCCTATCTATAGAATCTTAAATCTCTCTTATCTTGTCTTAAAAATCTTAAGCCTTTAGCCTTTTGCCTTTATTAAGTAGTAAGCTAGCACTAGCAGTCGTCTGCTTACTTAATCTCTTTTAGATACTACTTCTGCCGTCTTATAAAGCAATAGATGCCGTATCTAACGGTGTTATAATGCCTATTACTAAACCTTACTTTATAGCGGTTTTAGTCTCTACTTCTAATACTAATGTCTTAAGATCTTCTTTCTTAACATCACTAAATAGATTTTTCTTGAAGTCCCTTTCTAAGTACTGCCTTATTAACACTGTACTAAAAGTTACTATTAAATCTTCGTCGCATTCGTAGAGCCTATCTTGCTCTTTATAGTCTTAGGTAACTCTTAGTTTCTCTAAACTAGGTTCCTATAGCTAATAGCTTGCGCTATACTTAGCATTTTTATAAATTTAGCACGCGTTATTATAGCAAAACGTAAAATAGTTAATTAAATAATCTTTTATTCCTCGTAGTGTATTATCGTCCCTCTATACGTATATACCGTCTGCTAGTCTAGTTCCCTTTATTGCATAGTAACTCTAACTATCTTTACAATGTTTGGCGAAATAACCCTATTTTCCACAATTTATATAAGCTCCCTTTTTAAACCATCTTTCTTATTATGGAGTCCGCCTAAATATCTTCCGCTACTAGGATCCCTAATTCGGCCTTTACTCCCTAGACCTTTAATTACTTAATCCTTATCCTCTTAGTTTCCATAGTGTCTTACTCTATCTCTTATAGGCTTCTTTAGTACTGCTTAGGTCTATTAGCTCTACGCCATACTATAGTTTCTAACTTAGTTTTAGTTAATGCGTACTCTATACCTTATATAACTATAGAACTCTATCCTAACCTCTCTTAGTTTGTTCCCTTTGGTAGATCCTATTATTAATCTTTATCGCTTAATCTATTAATTCCCTTAGGGTATCCGCATCTTCTATTAGAATAATTACGTCCTAGACTTTAGCCTTAAGTCCCTATTTATACTATGCCATAAGCGCCCTATTATTCCACTTAACTTATATTACTAGCGTTTAGAACTACGTTGTATATTTAATGGCTAAGGTTTATTGCATAATATCTTAAAGCTTTTTTTCCGCTGTAGTTGTTACCTCTAGGTCTCCAAATATCTGTATAAGTCGCTCTATAAATCCATTCTAGCTTAAGAACATAAACCGTACTTCTTGGTTTGTTATTATTATTCTATTTACTTATATCTCTATAAGGTAAGGCTTAAACTATTTAAGTACTCTTCCTAATAAGAACAATCCTGCATACGCTATTTAATCCATAGGTATTGCTAGCTTTGCTCCCTCTTACGCAACCTTAAAGTACATTTACGTAAGGAATCCTTTAAGCTTTAATCTCTCTCCTAAGAATCTTTTAATTAATAGTAACTTAACCTTTACTGCTCCTATCCTATTAATCCTTTATTTAAGTGCCGTATTATTTTCTGTTAACTAGTTAACTATTTCCTATAGTTATCTAACCGTCACAGGTTATTGTGAGTTAGTATCTGCTATACTAGTATTACCTTCTGACCTTAAAGTAGTTGCCGCTATCAATAGCGTCGTAGTGGCTGCTTTTAGTAGCATATTGTTCGACTTTTGATACCGTAACTAGGTAGTAATTATGTAACGGAACCTTATAGTAAGTACTACGATAGGTCCTATTATTGGGCTAGGTATATAGGTAATACATAAAGTTAACAACGTAATAATAACTGGTGGAGTAGTTGCCTAACAAATTAACTCTAATTATATTCTAAGAATTACTATAAGGAAAGAACTATCTAGGTAGGAACTAAGGTCCTTTAAATACACAACCGTACTCCTATAAAATCCTTCTTGTACGTAATATACGTGAGGTACGTAAGGTACATACATTCCGTCCGTTCTCTACGTTCCTTACGTAGCATATTATGTGACTTATATTACCATTCCTCGTCACATAGTTCTACCGGTTCCATCCTAGACCGTGCTTATATTAACCAACTAGCTTCTTCCGACTCTTCTCCAAGTAGTCGTAACATCGTACTTAGAGCGTCCGTAACAGCAATTATTAAAGTCCGTAGAGAGCTCTACGTAGTAGTAGATATTTACCCTTAATAGTAAATCCATCCGGATACTTAATATAGACTATTTCGTTAATTAAGCTGTTTGTAAATACGTTAACAGCGTTGCCCTACTAAACATCTAAATCAAATGCTGTAATAACTGCTGCGAAAGCTCTAAAGACTTTAGCTGCTAGAGTTACCGTATAGGTGTCCTTATAAATCGACTCTTATAGATCACCTCTTACACAAAGTTATGCTTTAAACTTCGTTAGATATCTGTTAGTGTCCGTTTTATAGGTAAATCTCTAGGTTATAGGCACTATTTTAACTAATAGTAACTTATCTACGACCTTAAACGTTCTACAACCTTCTAGGTTAGTGTACTCTTTTATAGCAGCAGTAAGGAAATCTTCCCTATACTAGTGTCTTATAAGCTCCTTCTAGTTCTTAGGCGAAGGTAGTAGCTTATTACAATAGATTTTCCTATAACATTTTAGGCCTATATAAAAGGCTACCTAAAGCGCTTTAAAGCTATCTACCTCCTTAAGGTAAGTTAAATAAGCCATATATTATTTAGGTAGCCTCCTTAATTATTTACCTTATAATATTGTTTTCCTTAACAGCTGCGCCGTCTTTATCCTTTAAGTCATCCTCTATAGGTACGTATTTGTAATATAGTTGTTAATAAGTAGAAAGAGCTAAGGAGCTTAAGGATTCTTTAATAGGAATCAACTAAGGTTCTAGCGTCTTGTCTAGGGTAGGAAGGGTAGGTAGAAAATCGTCCTTTAAGGTTTATAAGCTTACTACGTTATTATCTTAATTAGTTACTTAGTCTTAATTTCCACTAAAATCTACCTATTAATTTCTACCGTTTTCCACTTAAATTTTATTTAAAGTCTCGTCGTCCTTATTTAACGTTTTATTAAGCTCTTTCTAAAGTGTCCTATTAATATATAACACATTAATTACCTCTAAAATTTAATTAGCGCGTTTTTAGAGTAGATTTATGAGATCTGGCTAATTATTATTATAGAGCAATTGCTTATTAAATGTGACGTCTCTTATTTAAATTACCTTCTTTTTACTAGGTATATAGACCCTAAAGATGTTCGTTAACTGGTACCCAACTAGGTATTTAATATAAGCTCTTAGCTTAAGCTTTTAAGTGCGCGGGAGGTTATATTTAAGTAGGTAGGCTCTACAGCCGTATACACGTAGATAGGCTATATTTGGCTTTAATAGTAAGAGCCCTAGTATTAACTAAAGCTTCTTAAAAGGTGTTATCTAGCTAAGCTAGGCGTTTGGTGTCCGATTAATTATATACACTATAGCTCTAACAATCTCTAGCTAGAGCTCTTCTGGTAATTAAGCTTTAATTCGTATATAACAAGACTTAATAATAATTACCCCCCTAAAACGTTTAGCAGAACTATTCTAAGACTTTATATATAAAGCCAATTGCTCTACTATAATTCCTTCTTAGTTTATCCAACTATAGAAGTCGCCACTAAGGGAGGTCTCGCTATTAACTTAGATGACCGCAATCTTCTAATTATATTAACGCTTTACCCTATTTAAATATCGTATAATTGCTTGCGTTAATAACGACTTTTAGGTAAAAATCTCCACCTCATTTATTTATAGAAATTTATTATAGAAATATATTATCCATTTATAACTATTATACGCCATAATCTCCGGGAATAAGTTAATATGCACTTAGTAGAAGGGCCTTATTACCTTATTAGTAGGTGCTCTTCTTAATATAATTTCGTAAGCCTTACTAACAGTACAGGATTTATAGTCAATTATCGCTAGTCCTTAAAGCTTTGCACTACTTACCTCTTAAGGTAAATACTTAATTGTGTCGGGCCCTGTATAACCTAGTCTCTTATACTAAAGCCTTCCTACTACTTCCTAATTAGGAAGGGAGTCTTGCGATTAGATTATAAATAAGGCTTTTAGCTCATTGTATTTAAGCGTATTTTAGTTACAATATCGCCCGTAATAGGCGAATGTCTTATAATCGTCTTTATAATATAGTAGCTTCTTTTTATTATCCTACTATATATTCTTATTGTTAAACCTATCTAGATAGGCCAAATTTGTATAAAATGCTGGTATATATGCTGCATTAGCCAGTAGGATCCTCTTAGGGCCTACTAGCGTCTAGATTGTAACTACTACCGTCCCTATGCCCTTAACTAGATTTAGGCCTATTCCAGCGTATATAAAGTTATTACTTAGTTAGAGCTCGTTAACAAATCTTAATTAATTATTAATGACGTATATTATAGTTCCGTTATTAAAAATAACGCTATCGCGTAGCTTATAGTTAGAACCTGCGTTATAGGCGCCTACTTAGTATACAGCGAAGATACCGTGGTTGTCTTCCTTTTAACTTCCGTTTGGGTTCCGTACGGCTTCCTTTTATAAAGCTTCCTTACCTAAAGCCTCCTTCCTTATCTTCTTAATCTTTAACTTAGTCTAATCTAATACGCTTACAATCCTTTCCTTAACTCTTATAGCCGTGGCTTTATTAAATTTCCAATCCTTTAATTAAACCGATTTATTAATATAAGGGCAATCTAGAAACTAGTGAATATCTCCGCAGTAGCATATTAGGGTATCTTTCTTCTTTAACGTCCTAGATAGTATAGTAGGGGCCTTATCCTTAGGAGCCTTATCCTTAGGTGCCTTATCTTTACAAAATCCGTTAATTAACTTGCCCTAAAAGCCTACTGTATTAGCACTAAGCTAATCTCTTCTCTTTTAAGCTGTTTCTATTCGTCAATAGTTCTAATATATTTCGACTAGTTAATCTATAGATATTATCTAGTTACTAGCCCAGTCGTGTTTATTAAATTTAACCCTCTACATTAAAGCCCAGTTTAGTAATACTGACTCTATAGCTAGCAGAAAGTCTCTAATTACTTAGTCGCCGTTTACGTCTAGCAATTTAATCTTTTTATAGTCGTTATATGTCTTCTCCTACTGCTATAACTAGGCCTTAAAGTTCTGGTTCTTTAGGCCCTTTTTAACCTTAGCATATTAAGTAGATAGGTATAGCTTACGTACTATATTAGTTAGGGCAACCCTCTTAAGAGCCACCAGGGTATTATATACCGAGTTAATACCTAGTATATAGGTATTAAGGTTCCTAGCTACTATACCAGTAATATAGCTTTATAAAGAGGTTAAAGCTGCCTTCTACTTCTTATATTCCTTTTTTACTGTTTTATACCTTTTACGGAGAATTTAAAGCTCATCCTTCTTGTCCTTAGAGAGAGCTGCATATAAGGTTGTTCCTAACTTCACATCTTAAGGCTTAGGAAAGACTGGTTTAAGCAAACGGGGCAACTAATCCTGTTTGGTTAAGGGGTCAACGTATTCCTATACATCTCCTATTCGAGCTCGAAGCCTAATAAGGTCGATCCATTCGTCCTAATCAGCTTGGTTCGATAATATCACCATCATAGTAACAGCTTGGGTAGTTTAAGAAGTTATATTAAAAGGTGCTTGCAAAGACAAATGAGGTATTTTAATAAGGGGTACGATTAATTAAATCAATAGGTGCAATATGGCAAGTCACCCGGGCTCATAACTGTCGATCGGTAGTCCGTGTACCGATAAGTAAGTAAAGAATGAGGACTCTTATCTATTCAAATTATGAGAAAAAGAGACTATATATACATGAGGTAGTACCCCCCACAGGGGTCCCTAGAGAACGGTGAAACTAGATTAAAACCAGGTCGAGACAAATCTAAAGCTTATGTCTGACAGTACCCGTCACGGTCGACAGGACCTTTTCTATAACAGAAGCAGGTAAGGGTTGCAAAAGGAAAGCGACGAGTCCAACGGAGGGAAAGGAAGACTTCATCTTTGGATAGAGAAGTAGTAACTTAGTGAAGTTGTTTCATGCTCCTTTATCAGATGAACTGCGGCTCTGGTCTAGTTCGTTATTAGTGATAGCTATAAGAACATTATTATTCGCCAATCGCGCGCTCACTAAGACAATCTCAGTTGCTTTTGTTAAGCTTGACGGCAATGGTCTAGCGACTTGATTACTGGTGGTAGGTAGAATTTGTCCTTAATTAGAGTTAATGTTAGATTGGCTAGCAGAAGAGGTATTGCTTACGAGATCTTCTTGACCTAGAGGTGACTACGGCTGGCCTGTCTCATCTACGGATACAAATCCGTTGAATTGACTATTTTAATAGCCTAGGAAGTATATATGGGTGTTGTATTCTTGGCATAATTTAGCTGGTGTTCTGTAAAGGGTTTTTAATAGCTTTTAGTAATTGTTGTTTGCAGCTTGCCTTGCTTTAAGTGAGGCCTGTAATGGCCGCAGAGGCGATATGAATGTAGGCTCAAGGTTAGCATTAGATACTCTGCGACTATATACATAAAGGTCTTGCCCTGAACAGTGTGCAATATCTAGGCCAGTTCAAGGTGCCTGTTTCCGGTCCCCGGCCTTTGACCCCCTAACCTCACAAGATACATCACAAATCCAACACCGTGCTAAATAAAACCAAGATAAGCCGAGGCTCGCAAAACGATAACCGGAAGCGACAGTATATTTCCCAGAAATAAGAACGATGAGTACCTGGTCCTCAGGAAGAGGAACGATCGAAGCATGAACGAACTCGCAAAAGAGACGGGAAATGCGAAATCGACCTCTTTTGGAGGGCATCCATGGCTAAGGCTGGTTCGTCGTCTTAAAACAGCAATGGAACCTAGCAGAAGGGATAAAATTATCGTTTGACAGCTTCGAAACCACACCAGTGTTGAACCCGCGCCCCCGCGTTTCACATCGCATCGATCGTACGCGCGTCGCTTGAGGAGGCTGCGCAAGAGATGGACTTCAGATAAATGATGGGAATTATGTTGGTGCACATTTGCTTCTCGAATCGCTGCTTTGAATTGCTAGAGAACATGGTGGTTAAAGAAACCGGAATTGGCAGGATGGCCCAAACCCACCCTACTCTTGCCACCAACCCGCCTTCCACTCATCAGAACCCTTATCATGGCACTCGCTGTTATGGCCACACCAGTAATGCACGCCCTTGCCACCCTCGAGCGGGCTCCACATTCTAATATTCGAACTCTCAGACCCCGGACCGCATCGTGGATCTGCAGGCTTCCACGTATTCTTCGCGCTGTACTCCCAATGATGAGTCCCAACCCAAATACAAACTGTCTCGCCATCCTTGCCATTGCACGAGTACGAATTCCCCGTCGAGGTCGTTCGCGCCACGCTCAAACTAGCCGAGATCCACTCGTTGATCTTTGCTGTGGCGCCGAATGTGATCGTGAAGGACTCGGACTGCTGGAAGCCAACTGTGCAGGTTCCTCCTCTGCAATGTAGATTGTACTTTCGATAGTCGTCAGTATGGCTTGTCCCAAAGTAGAGGGGCGGGGTGAAATTCACGCTGATCTGCTTCCAGTAAGTCCACTTCTTATTGTTGCCATCGTCGACAGACTTGGTTTGCGGTATCGGCGTGCACATCAATGGCTCATCATCGGCTGCACCGAAGAGATTTTGGTCCCTAGATATTCCGGCCGGCTGTACCTGCAATTCGGAAGCGCCGCCGGTAGGCATCGACAGGACGCAGGGAAGCGCGAATGCCACAAAAAGCGGAGAGAAAGACCGCATACTGGTTACGCCTCGAAACAAAAAATTGAAGTCGACAGGAGCCAGCGAGGAGGCTGTCTGAGGTATTTATTTAGCCCAACTTCCGCCTTTTGTGCTTCACAACTTCCCCAAGCGTGGGTTTACTCTTCTTAGCCGGACGCATAAGCGCCATAAGGGATTCCACATCGACCCCATCGCAAGAGTGAAGGGTACTTGATTGGATGTATAGTTCGGGGTGCACTCGATCAAGGGCAAGCCAAGAAGAAAACTCCCGTAGGGGTATTTACCCGACGCACATATGGGCGCGACTAGGCCCTCATCGAACCCTTGGCGCAGCGTGAAGTACCCGTATCGGCGAAAGATGACGCTTTGCATCGCCCATCTGTCCGCGAGGGCATAGAGGAATGCAGGCATTGAAGTTTTATCCGGCGTCAAGCTTAAACTTCGGCTCCTAGATTCAGCGTGTTGCGTCAACCATAGGACTGTAAGAGTAGTTAGATATAACCAAAAGGCGACATACCTCTTCGGATGGCTTCTGAAGGTTGCCTGTGCTACTGGACATGTACCTCAAAGAATCAAGGCCTAGATCTATTGGCATTGTGCTGGTCAGGTCTGCATTCCGAGTGAAATGTATTAGCGTCGTCTTTTCTCCTTTAGACGTAGCGCCGCTCCGCTTCTCCCACTTCTCTGCTCTCGAGATGATGGCTTGAAGATCGCTGTAGTTTGCCCTCGCCGAGGGCCCTACCGTCCATGCGCTATAGTCATCTACGAATGCCATCGCACCCCCGTCCAGAAACATATATGTATTACAGTGCTCTATGAGATGTGTCTATATAGTAGAGGTGAGGCATAGCCTGCTCATACCAGACTCCTCTACCACAGTTGCCTGTCTATGTCCCTGATTTGCTCCTTAAGCCTATCTCCTCTGTGCTGTCCCCAGAGCTCTTGATAGACCGACACGCGCATCCGTCCTTTCGGGCCATATAGACAGTGTTGTCGGCGAGGGTTTGATCCTCCTCCCACTGTAGTCCGTACTGCGCAGGGTCGACTCCGCTCCCCTAACGCGCTATCAGGGTTGCGGTTCTGCGCACCTAGGACTACGGGTCCACCAAGGGTCCTCCCTAGGAGGCCTTAATTCGATTCGGTGACGGGCCAATATTAAAGCTCTAGTTTAATTCGATTGATTAATCGATTAAATCGTTTGTGGTGTTTGCTGGCTGGTCGTTTAAACGGTCGTCGTCTGGTTTTGGTAACGGTCGTCTAGTTCTGGCGACGGTCCTCTACTGGCTGCCGTCCTGGTGCCTCCCTAGGTAGGGAGGATGTAAGGAAGGAAGGAAGGGTAAAAAATAAGGTGGCTATATAGGGTAGAGGCACGTGTAGAGGCTATTGGGAATATAGCGGGGACCCAATGCAGAGCTTCGTGTAGAGCTTCGTGTAGAGCTTTGTGTAGAGCTTTATGCAAAGCTTTGTATAGAGCTTCGTGCAGAGCCTTATATAGAGCCTTATGTAGAGCCTTGTATAGAGCCTTATATAGAGCCTTATGTAGAGCCTTATATAGAGCCTTATATAGAGCCTTGTGTAGAGTCTTATATAAAGCCTCTAAGTAATAAGACTATATAAGATTATATATAGTAGTTAAATATATTATATGCTAGCATACTGCAGGCTAAGAAAATAGTAAAAATTTATTTATGTAATTAGTATATAACTTTACCTTAATTACATGTTAAGAAATATACAGTTAGCTTTTAAAGTTGTTAAGTAGGTTAACTGCGTATTATTTAACTTTTAAATATATTAAGTTAGTCTGTGTTATAGCTTGTATAAATACCTCTAAATTAAAGCTTATAGAATGCTGTATTATAAAGATACTAAGCTAAAGAGAAGGAAAAGGGGTCGCTAGGACCGATGTAAAAAAATATATAGGGTGAGCCGCTAAGGCCCTAGCTTTGGGCGGGCTAATTATAGGTTAGCAGAATATAGTAGAATTTGGCAGGTAACGTGCGATAGCGCCGTTATATTACCCCCCTTTTTAAAAGAAAGCCTGCCCTTAGGCTTAGTTAGAAATAGAGTAGCACTAGGCTTATAAAACGTGGGATTATAAAATATAAGATAAGGAGAAAAAGGGGATATAAGTGCGTCTAGACTAAGTATAAAAAGGTAATTATAGGTTAAGTGGAAGCACTAGGCTAGGAAGGGTAGCCGCTAAAAGTCTTAGCATAGATCTAACTAATTAGACAACTTTAACCGGCGGTTAAAGTTCCTAGATATCTGAAATTTTATAGTACTAGTAAAAAACGGCAAAATATGGTAGAATTTAGCAGATAGCTATCTTAGGGCTTTAGGGCGTTTTTATCCCTATACTCCTCTAGTAACTTATTATCTTTATTATACTAGTATTTTATCCACTTGTTTAGGTACTTTAAGGGTTTAGGTATATTAGGGTATTAGTTATAAAACTCTTTAAGCTTCTAGGGGTAACCTATAAATTTCTATATAGAGTACTAGGTTAAGTCCGGGTTATAGCCCTTCTATTAGATATAGTATTTTAATATTCTCTATACTATCTTATAGGCTAGTATTTTATTAACTTCCTATTCGTTATCGCCGTTTACTTAAATTAGTAGGGGAGGCTTGTTCTTTTATCCGGGTAATAGGTTATTTATAACTTTCTATAGCTTATCTAGTAAGAAGATAGGGTGCACCCTAATTAAGTCTAGGAGCCTTACCTTATATAAGTTGCCTATCTTTTTAAGGACCTTATATAGCCTTACTATCTAATAGTCTAGCTTATAGCTAAGTTATTTGGTTTTCTAATTCCTTATTATAACCTAGACTATATCGTTAGGGGTAAAGTTAGAATCTTGGCGGTATTTGTTCGCCTACTATTTTATTAATCTTTAGGCTTTTTCTAGGTTCTTATAGGCTACTATCTAGGCTTCCTCTAAGCGTTTAGTATACTGTTAGGCCTCGCTATATAATAGCTTTTCTTATATAGTTTAGAGTCCTTTTAGCCTTTTCTAGTTAAAGCTTATATGGGGTAAGTATCCCATTTCTAGCTAAATTAGGGCGAACTCTATAGAGTTATAGGGTAAGGTTGCTTGGGTATAGTCTATTAAGGGTAGTAGTTTAAACTAGTTATCCTAAAAGTAGTTAATAAAGGACCTAAGCCTCTAGTCTAGGTACTAATTTATAATCTCTATCTAACCATCTATCTAGGGGTAATAAGCTATAGAAAGCTTTAGCTTAATACCTAGGATTTAGGTAAACTTATTCTAAAAAGCTAATATAAACTATAGCCTATAATTAGATATGATAGTATTTAGTAGTCCGTAAATTTGATAGACGTAGTAGATATATAGCTAGGCTACCTCTTTAGCATTAATATTCTTATAATAGGGAATTAAAAATGGGCGTTTGCTAAAGCGGTTAACTATAACTATAACTATATCATATCTGTCACGGTCTATAGGTAGTTTATAAAAGTCTATAGAGATATACTACTAAGGGCGCTTTAGTATTAGGAGTGGCTTAAGTAGTTCTAGGGTTTTATCTTATGGGGTTATAGCTCTTTAGTAGTCCTCGCAGTTCCGTATATATTAATTAATATCTATAACTATTTTTGGCTAGTAGTAGCGGCAGTTAATAATTTTATAGGTTTTATTTTTACTAGGGTATACTATAGAGACTTAGTAATCAGCTTCGCGGATTAGTTCTGTTTGTAGATTATTAATATTAGGGACTATAAGCCGCTCCTAGTATAGGAGCAATCCTTTTTCTATTTTAAAATTAGGGTTTTCTTTCGCGGCTTAATCGCGGAGGGCCCTTAGGGCGTTAGCCGTGCGGTTTATAGTTAGGAGGCGGTTAATTAGCCCTATTAATTTGTCTAAAGACTCCTTTATTAATACTAGCTTGTTTTACTAGGAGTTTAGCTTCTTAAGAATCTATAGGTTAAGCTATTCTAGATAGAGGAGGGCGCGCGTCTAATATTAGGTCTTTAGCTTATCCTAGGGTCCTACGTCTTATTCTCTTTAGGTTAAAGTATTAGCCTTAAAGTTTTACTTGCTAGAATAATATATAATTATAAAGAAGAATTGGGAGAGTATTTCGGCCTACTAGGCTTATTATCCTATAAGTTACTTTATAGTTATAAAGTACTTTAAGGCTTTATAATTTGTATATATCTTAATCCGGGAGTTTATACCTTTAAGCTCTACGCGCTATTAGGAGAGTGGTTAAATAATAGCTAGTATTTCTTTATTATGTACTTTATAGTTATACTTAGCCGGGTTTATTATTTTTAAGAAGAAGGTAATAGAGTACTATTTGCTATCTAGATGTAACTATAATAGGATTCCCGCTATAACCCTATTAGAAGCATCCGTTTTTAGCATTAATTTAAGGTCTAGGCTATAGTAATAAAGGATTAGGGAAGAGATAAGCCGATCCTTTATCTCTTTAAAGGCCTTTATATAGTTATTATTAAAAATAAAAGGCGTATCCTTCCTAGTTAGTTATATAAGAGGTTTTACTATAATTCTATAGTTATAGATAAACTAGCGGTAGAAGTTATAAAAGCTAAGGAAGGATTAGATCCCTTTTACTGTATAAGGGGGCTTCTAGCTATAGATTGCTTTTACCTTCTTAGGGTCGACCTTAATTCCTTTTATAGTTATAATAAACCTAAGGTATTTTATACGTTTTACCCTAAACTCGTATTTCTTAATATTAACTTATAAGCCTGCGTTTTATAGTCTCTCTA